>ERZ1106941.190-NODE-190-length-96739-cov-21.773344_pt1 | contig 96739 bp, 102 predicted proteins | sample MGYA00403670_ERZ1106941 | MGnify/ENA primary metagenome ERZ1106941 (study PRJEB35170, sample SAMEA104062400) | human gut metagenome | biome: human gut; feature: human-associated habitat; material: faeces | place: Denmark | collected 2012-06-04 ...
AGTTTTGCTGAGTTTTTTCATCATACACCTCACATATAACTGAATCATAGCCTGATTGTAAGGTACCACGTCATCAAAACAATGTCAATATAAAATAAACAACCCCTTTATTTTTGGCTAAACTCCCTAAATAAAAAGCCCCTTATTTAAGGGGCTTTCGTTTAGTTTTTCTTTTCAAAATCGTGTTTTTCCTTGAGGAAGAACAAGACGCCGATTGGAATCGAAGCGGCATAACACAAAGTTGAAATTCCCAACGTCAGCCAAGGCTGGCTCATGACAAAACTGGCGAACAAAGCGACAATCAACATCATGGGGATAAACATATATGTCGGAACTTTCATCTTTTTGGTGGAGATTGTCGGTATCCGACTGACCATCAGGAACGAAACGACGCACATCAAAATGCTGCAAAACATATTGGAGCGAAAAACGGCATATTCCGGAAAGTCAAATGAAATCATAATCGGCATAATCGCCAAAGCAGCGGCGGCCGGAGCCGGAACGCCGACAAAGAAATGATGCCAATATTCCGGCTGAGGTTCATCGTCAAGCATGGTGTTAAAACGGGCCAGACGCATCGCCATACCGATAGAAAACAGCAGGCAGAAAAACCAGCCGAATTTCGGCAGATCAAACAATGTCCACTGATACATCAGAATAGCCGGAGCTACGCCGAAACTGACAAAGTCAGACAGGGAATCCAGCTCGGCACCGAATTTGGTAGAACCTTTCAGCATCCGGGCAACACGGCCGTCCAAGCCGTCAAACAGAGCTGCGAGAAAGATGCAGATAACCGCTTTAACCCAATCCTCCTGCACGGAATAGCGAATGGAAGTTACACCGGCACACAAAGCCAGCATGGTGACAATATTCGGAGCGATTTTGCGAAACGGCAAACGACCGCCGAACCCCGGTTTAGACGGTAGGGTTTTAGAAGATGTCTTTTCCATTATCTGACTACTCCCTTAACCTGTGCGGCATCGCTTTTCAAATGGGCAATAACGCTTTCACCGGCAACCATTGTCTGGCCGAGGCAGACCTGCGGCTCAACGCCCTCGGGAAGATAAACATCCAAACGGGAACCAAAACGAATCATCCCAAAGCGTTCACCGGCTTTATACTCCTGCCCTTCCGTCGCTTCACACAAAATGCGGCGGGCCACTAATCCGGCAATCTGAACAAAGGCAATGTCTTTGCCGCTTTTAGTCTTCATCGCCAGCAGCTGGCGCTCGTTATCCTTGCTTGCTTTATCCAGCGTGGCGTTAAAAAACTTTCCGGGAACATATACGGCTTTGGTAATTTTTCCTTCAGCCGGCGCCCGGTTGACGTGAACGTTAAAGACGCTCATAAACACGCTGACGCGGGTAAACTTCTGGTCACCGAGACCAAGTTCTTCCGGAGCCTTGACCTTGGTAATCATCTGCACAATACCGTCCGCGGGAGAAACAACGACATCGCTGATTTCCGGCGTAACGCGTTCGGGGTCGCGGAAGAAATAAAAGCACCAGATTGTTAAAGCAATACCTATCCAGCCTAAGGGTTCCCACATCATTGCCAACAATGCGGTAACGGCAGCAAAAATGCCTACAAACTTCCATCCCTCGTTGTGGATATTGGGAAGAATGTATCTACGCCATGAGATATCTATGGTTTTCATGTATTATAGTCCTTTAAAGGGCCTGCCGATATGCAGCGGTGCCGTGACGCTGTCAACTGCCGCAGCGCCGAATACCGACAGGCAATTAATATTTAAATGTAATTTTTCCAATTACAACAGTCAGGTAAGCATATTTTTTGCAAACAGGCAAGTTTTATCTATCGGACTTCCCCAACAGAAAGGCGGCTGAAAAAAATCGAAATTAGATATTGCAATTATGCAAAATTATTAGTATAAACTTTGCAGATGATGCGCTTGTGGCGGAACAGGTAGACGCTGCAGACTTAAAATCTGTTGACCGCAAGGTCGTGCCGGTTCAAGTCCGGCCTGGCGCACCAATAAGAAAACCGCCATTTTCGGCGGTTTTTATTTTTCTAAAATATTATTTTCATTCTGACTTTTAAACGCAAATTCTCGCATATAAATATCAAGCACTTAGCATATGCAGTCAGAATGAAAATTTAATAATTCTGCCTATATTCAATCAGACAAAGTCCGAGTTCTTCTGTCGTTGCCGTCGGCTTATTCATAATATCATCGTAGCAGGTTATGACTTTTTTGCTTTCATTTGCCTGCCGCACGCATGAGCAGCTTAAAATCATCAGGCACAGGCAAATCAGCCCAATGGCGATAATCAGCTTTTTTATTAGTGTAACTTTCTTTTTTGAGTTCAGATAACCTCTTTGCATTTTCGTTTTCCTCGTTCCGTTTTTCGATTAATGCCTCGTGCGCTTCCTTTTCCGCTTCATAGACAGCCTCAAAAGATGCGCTTTTATTATAAAAATGCTTTGCCGCCGCAATCGCCAGCAACAAAGCAAAAATCAAAATTGCTATAAATTTCTTCATTTCTTTCGCTCCGCCAAACCGGCGCCCAGCAATGACAGGCCGCTGCCGCCCAAGAAACACACCGTTTCAAACGGATAATACAGAAAAGCCGCCGTAATGCAGCTGATACAAAAAATGCCGCCGAATACCCGCTTCGCCGACATCTGTCCGTTCCGTCCCTGAAAAATCTCTAAGAATCGATTTTTAGCCATTTACATACCTTTTATACGCCGCCATAAACTTTTCCGGCGTCCCTTTCCCTTTGCTGGTGTTATAATATTTTTTCCAATAATCGGCCATTCCGGCCAAGTCCGTCGGAATCGCTTCCGGCGCCCGGTAATAAATCAGGCGGCAGACGGCAGCCTGAAACATCAGATTGCAGGTTAAATTTTCCTCGGCAGACATTCCTTCGCAATATAGAGCCATTAATTTAGCTTTAAGCTCCGGCCTGTATTCCAGAAAATTGCACTGCAAATCATGATATGTTGCCGGTTCTATCTGAAAGATACCTAATGCCGGGCCTTTGCCCATCTGTTTAATATATTCGCCGCATTGGCTTTCAACGCAAGCCGTTCCTAACACCAACGCCACTGCTTCCGGAGAAAATAAGTCAATCTTCGCCAAAGCCGGAGCGATTACCTGCTCTCTTAACTGTGTTGCTTTCATTATGTCCCTCTATCAGAGTATCAATTCGTGCCGTATTTTCATTAATACGATGATGCGCAGATTTGCAGGACTGCTCCACGATTGCCATCCGTTCGATTAATGAATTGTGTTTATCTTGTTTTTTTTCCAGATTTGTCAGCTTTTCCTCAAAAAACCGCTGATTACAGCGAACCGTAACGATAACGGCGGTAATTGACACGGCCTGAATGACTATCTGAAAAACGATTTCATAGCTTAATCCGTCCATGATAATATCCTTAATTATGGCTTGCGCCGCAGATATTGAAGCTTTCCGTAACCGTTAACGGCACCGGAACCGTACCCGTTCCATACCGAGGCGCCATATCCGCCACCGCCGCCGTTGCCGTTTGCCTCCAACTCAATATCAAAGAAAGTGTTAAAGGTGCTGGAGCGGTTGACCGTAATTGTGCCGACACTGCCGCGCGGGTCTGCCGACCAGTTGTCTTTACTCGACGTTGCAACAACCAAATCATACCATACGGACTTATCGCCCCAAACGGCCACTTGCAGCTTGCTGTCTTCACGCTGACCACCGACAGTTAAACGTAAATGGCATTTTTGATTAAAATATAATTTGCCGATGAATCCGGCGCCGCTGCCGGCCGCATTACAGCCGATATAGCACCACTTATAAGAATTGCCGCCGCTAACGAGCCACAATGCCAAAACACCTTTTTTCGGCATATCGACCTCAACCGTCTGTGATGCCGCCGGGTTGGCAATTTCACAAATAATCTGATTTTTTTTGTAAGCGTCTTTATTTCCGCCGCCTAATGGATGATTTTCCGTCCGATTTCCCATTTTACCTCCTTTTTTATAGACTTTCATAACGAATTAAAATTTCCCCATAATATCCTTTGCCGCCGCCATAAAATCCGTAGCTTCCGCCGCCACCGGCTCCGGGAGCTGTGGCATCTGCATTTGAAGGACCGCCGCCGGAATTGGTCAAAACTGAATTACCACCACCGCGAATTATCCCGCCGTTTCCGTTTGACATCACGGTATAGGACTTAACTTTACAGTTGCCTAATGACAAGATTCCGCCGTTTTGTGGATCTCCGGCTGACCCAATCACGCCGATCCGACCGCCACCAAGCGTTATGACATCTGAAATAACGGTATCTTCCCCATTACCGCGGCTGTCAGGACATACGCCAGCTCTTACCGTTACCTGCATTTTTTTTGTTATGCGAATAAACCCCTCAAAACCGGCACCGCTGCCGCCTCCATAACCATCGCCCCAGCCGCTAGCGTTTCCCCACCCTCCGGCACCCTGCCCTCGGATATAATAGATGCCCGGATAAAGCGTAATTGTTGCTGACTGTCCGTTGCTCAGGTTGCAGAGGACAGTTCCCTTTTTATATCTTCCTTTACGGCTCCCGAGCGGTTTTATTGCTGTTCTAATTCCCATCGCCAGCCTCCCGAATCCGACTGACGCGGCTGTTTAAATGTTCATTTAAGAGGACTCGGCAACGCTCCCCCCCCCCCTAGATTTCCCCCATTTTTAAGCATTTCAACCTCCGTTTTACTTCCACTTTTTGAATAATTGATAAGCTTCAACGCATATATATACGATGCCCGCCTTGACCGCTCCCAACCCGTTCTCATGCCACAATTTAACCAAGACTCCGGTTGCATAGCTGCGCCGGTAGTCCTGTTTGTGTTTGCACATCCAGTCGTGAAAGCAGCTTGCCCTGATGCCCTTGCGCAAATCTTTATTGCTGAATATGACGGTAAACGGCGCCTTTACGGTAACACCGTCAAAGATGAACCCTTTGGGAACCTCGATTTTGTCATATTTAAGAGCTTTCAAAGTGACATATTTGTCCTGCCAAACCGCGAAGTCGAGCGAATCCAGAAAAGGATAACTGATTACTGTTCCCATGACACAGCCTCCAGCTCCGTTTCATCGTCGGCCACCAGTATGGCTTTTTCAAGTTCATAATAGCGGAATTCCAGCGCCTTGATTTTATTGCTGATAGCTGCCGCCACCGGCTTGAACTCTTCGAGTGTGAAGCTGTGAACCGTTCCGTCAGCTTCGCAATATTGTATATCGCCGCCAAGCGTCTGAGCCAGAACCACAACCGAGGTCAGATTCTGTTTGGCGTTTTCGTGAACGGAAAAATGCATTCCGCCATATTCTGCCGTTTCTGTTGTCCGCCTGCGATAAAACTCCTGCTGAACCTCCATCAGTTTATTCTGCCGCAGGGTTTCAAAATCGACCGGTTGAACAACTTTTTCCCAGAACATAACAATTTTATCATCAGTAAGCTGATATTTTTGCAGATAATCGCTGCCCGGCTGCGGCGTTTCGTCAACCGGCAGATAGCCGTCGGCCAGCAGCATTTCGCTGTTCAAGTCGCTGTCGTAGTTAAAAAAGACTCCGTCTTTGACATTCGGAGCCGGTTCAATCGTGTTTTCATCAATAAACTTTGCAAACATCGTCTTTTTCCCTATAAAGTGAACATGCCTTCGTATGAACCGCGCCAGGTAACGCCGCCGTCGGTCGTCGTCAATGCGATCCAATATTCGCCGGGTTCAGAAAAGTCCGGGACATCGTCATTCATCCACTTTCCCGGATTCCCCAAAATCGCCGCCAAGCTGACCGGAAGAACGGAACTCATCCGCAGAATCAGGTCAATTGTCATGTCCATGTCTTTTTGCTTGGCTCCGGCCAGATCAATCGTGTAGCTGTCGCCCGAGACAACTTCGCGGAAATAGCGGACCTTTCTCTCATTTACCGGAATGACAGTACTTGTTAAAACAACTCGCCCCTGATAAATGGACTGCGCCGCAACATCGGTTCGGTTGTATATTTTTTCGGCCTCTTCTTTCCAATACTTTGCCGAGCCTGACGGCATTTCTTCAAGGCTGCCCTGCGCATATTTCCGCGCCAGCTCGGCGCTAGCGTCAACTGCGGCCTGCTTCAAAGCAGCATTGTCGTCAAAATCTCCGGTTTTTTCGGCCGCATGCGCGTCAAAACCGTTGACAACCTCCGCTGCCGATTTTGCCGAAGTTGCTGCCGCCGCGGCCGAGGCAGCGGCCGCATCCTTTTGCTTTTCAGCCTCGTCCAGTGTTTCCTCGCTGGTTTTGACGGCTGCTTCCTGCAACTCACGGGCATTAGTCAGCATTTTGTTGACTTCGTTCAGATACTCTTTCGGGTCGGCCTCTGACCCCATACTGGTGGAAACCGCCCGGGAAAGCTTTTCGTCCTGTTCCTGATTTTCCATTGTCAGGCGTTCGATTTCCTTGCTGATTGTTTCAGCATCAAAGGTTGTCGTATTCTGCGGATTATAATCCGTTGTCCGCGGCGTTTCGCGATAAATAACCAGTTTACAGCCCTCAGCCAGCGCATCCCCGGTCAGCGGATAAGTCACTTCGCCACCTGTTTCCGTCAGCTTAACTTCATATTCAGTTGCCAAAAGGTCGGTTTCTTCGCCGCTTGGCAAAACATACAGACATTTGACATCGGCCTTGTCCATTACCGGAAAAGTGAACGGAAAGACCTTATTGACCCCGTCAGCCAGCAAGGTATCCTTAACATGCGTTACATTGATTCCCATACGCTATTCTCCTCAATAAAAAGGCAGGAAACAAGTTCCTGCCCAAGTTGTTTAATCATCACGGCGACGCCGACGCTGGTTTCGCCGTTCGTTGCGTGCTTTTTTCTCTTCTTTCAACGTTTTCAAATGCCCGCCGCCAAACCACCAATAATACGGCCGACCGACTAAAGGCACGTTTTTCCATGTATTCCAGTCTTTAACCTCTTTATCGCTCAGAATATCGACAACCAGCTCGTCCAGCATAACCGGGAAAAGCAACTGCTTTTGCAGAGTTTTAAATAATCCCTCACGCTTAACGCTCATGGCCTGATAACGATTGATTGACCCGCCGATAAAAATATTATCCACCAGCGAATCCGGCACGTTAACGGGACGGCCGAACAATAAATCTTTCAACACATCCGCCCCGGCATTAAACAGCATCAGATAAACCGTCAATCGGGTCATATCGACCACCGCCTTGCGCGGATTAGATTTTGCCGTTTCAAAACAAATCTTGCGATATTCGTTGAGCTGTTTGATAAAATAAGACTTCATCATGTAGAACAGCCTTTTTTTGCCGCCCTCGGCATAATATCGCGGCATCTGGTCGATTGTAATCGGCTGAACGTCCAGAAGCTGAAACATTGCATACTCCATAATCTCGTCAGTTACGGCGCCGGTTTTCAAATCTTCTTTAACATCAACCCACTTTTCGCCAAACTCATGCCGCAGATAGGCTTCCAGCTCCGGACTCTCCGCCTTTGCATCTGCTCGGGCCTTTCGAACTGCCGAATTAACCAGCGTTTGTTTGGCAATCTTGTCCATTTTTTCAAAGCCGGTATATTTCAGCACTTTATCCAAAGCCTTAGACCATGCGCTTGTATCTGAATAACCTCCGTCTTGGATAATTTTTTCAAGCCCCAAATCGTTAATCGTAATTTCAGACTTTCCCTGCCAAGCCTTCACATATTCAAAAGCCGTGTTCCACAAACCGTTTTTGTAAGCAGAGGTTCCAAGGTCGCCAAACTGCGTGATTGCGCTTTCAAAGTTTCCCAGTGTCCAAATATAGCCGCCGTCGCGCAACAGCCGCAAAAACTCGTTACCCAATCCCTGATTGGAAAAACGCGCCAACAGCAGTTCTTTCAGCCGCAATTCCTGCGTATGGCTGATTTTTCCCTGTTCGGCCATTTCCAGAAGCAGATTACCGACCGAATTTTCAATTTTACTGTCCGCCAAGTCATCAACTTCTTTTTTAACCTGCGCCAGTTCAACTTCCATGCGGTTAATGGCAATTTCTTTGACCTGTTCGGCCCGCCGGTTGCGTAAAAACTCAACTTCGGCTTCAAGCTTGGTTTTGCGGTCCTGCAATTCGGCTTTAACGTCTTTATCATAGGTATTTCTGATTTGCGCCTCCACCGCTCCGATTTTGTAATTTCTGGCCTTAATCTCCTTCCACTTGGCTTCTTTCGGCTCCATCGCTTTATAATCCGCGATTGTCGTTTCCCTGTTTGCCACCATTTTGCGCAGATTTTGCAGTTCTTTGGTTTCCCGGCCAAAATACTTTTTATTCTCAATCATCTGCACCGCGCCCGAAATATAATCGGTTAACGCATCCGTTGACACCTTATAAAAGCGGTTCATATACTGATCGACGACATCAATCGAACGCTCTTTGACGTTGCCGATTTTGGCAATGCTTATGCCGCCGGCATAGCCTCTTATTAATGAATTGACAATCTGCGCTTCGTCTTCTTTAGTTCTGATTCTGCCGTCTTTGCGCTTTTCCTCAATCATTTTCTGAATAATGGAATATTCCGGCCGGCCGCCGAATTCCTGTTCCACATAATCAAGCAGACCGTCGGCATCCTTAATTTTGCGCGGAAAATAATCCGGCATATAGGCCACATCTACCCCGACGTCAATCATTTGCTCGCGCAAATCGTCCAAAATGTTTCTGACTTCCGCAAACCCGTCCGTCAGGGCATATTTTTCCAGCAGGCGCTGCACCGTGTCAACATCACGGTTTTTCAAAGCCAGGTCAAAAGTGTAAAAATCCGGCGCATCCATTTTCTGCATACCGTCAACAAACCCTTTTACCCGCTTATAATACGCGCTTGTTTTCTGCAGCTTGTCAATCTCCAGCCGGCGGTTCATATTATACAATTCCGGCGAAATCTGTTTGATTTCCTCTTCCAGCGGTACAATCGCGTCAGACAAATAGTTACGCATATCGGTATAAACATTCTGCATCGTTTCCCGCCCGCGCTTAAACAACCGCGCCGAAGCTTTTTTGGCATAAACATTCTGTTTATAAATATCGTCCATCGCCTCGCGCTTGGCTTTCCAATATCTTTTTGTCTGACCCAAGACTTCGGCAACCGGCGCATCCATGTATCTGTCCAGATCCGCACCGCCCAAAATCTCGCCGTAAACACCGCGAACTTCGTCGTTCAGCTTGACATTAAGCTCTTTTGCCGTCTTGTACAGATTCCGCATCCAGTTCATAAATGCGTCAAACACCCGTTTCAGATAGCTGCTCGGCGCTTTGCCTTCGCGCAGATACTGTTCAAAGCCGCGGGCAAACTGCTCCGTCTGTTCAACGGTATAGCTTGCTCCGTCGCTGCCCAGCCAATCGTTGACTGTTTTCAGCATTTGGGCAGATTTTTCGCTGGTCGCCGCAAAAGCCTTTAATTCTTCAAAAAAGAAATGTGCGGTTTCGTGCATAAAAGTCGAGGCATCCGCCCGTTCAAACAGCGAAATGACGGCCCGGCGGTCTATTCGTTGACTAAACGCACCTTTAGGGTCGCGATACAAAGTATCAGCACCGTCTTGATAAAACTTCTGAATAACCTTAACATCGGCAGGATTAAAGATGACAAAGCACCGCCCGTCTTGATTTCCGTCATAGGTAATGCCTTTAATGCCATGCTTTTCCAATAACTGTGAAGCTGCTTTTTCAGTTCCGAGAACATTGGTTATATTATCATAGATATATCTGCCGTTTGTATGGTTGCTATCCCACTTTACGCCAATTTCTTTTGCCACAGCTTTTAAGGCTTTTTTTACAAAAGGCGATTGCTCGCTAAGTAATTCCTGTTCATCCAACAAATAAGGATTTTCCGGTAAATCCACTTCATGAACTTGTGTTTTGCGATAATTTTTATTCAATACATTCGGTCTTATTTCTTTTTTATACCAATCAACAACTTCATCCGAAAAATTATCTAAATTGCTTTCATCGTGATATATCAGCAAATCTTCCAAAAGCTCTGTTTTGCTAAAATTTCCTGATTTTTCTTGTTTTTGGCGTTCAGCTTCCAATTTGTCTTCATCAAAGAAATAATTATCGCGTTCAAAATCTTCCCTATATATTTCCGCCACATTTTTATCCAAAGCGTAATAAAGCCCCCATCCGTGTGCTTGGTTTCCCTCTCCAGTGCCGATTGCCTCCAAACTCGGCGTGTCATAATCAACACGAGAACCCGCAAAAGCTAATTGATAAAAAAGCCTATCGCTTTTTTCATCTTTATTAAGGGTATAAATATCGCGCATACCCTCATCAAATTTCTTTTGCCGTTTATATCCCAGTTTCTTAAATTTGTTTTCATCAAATTCAGTAACGGGTATAGACACTTGTTCTGCATTGCGATAAAGGATAACCGAACTTCCTTTCTCCAGCTTTTTGGGCAACCACATATTTGTAAAATCTTTTTGTCCGTCATATTCAAAATAGAAAGGATCGTGTTGTCCATTAGGATTTGAAGCGTCAGCAATATTATACATAAAAAAGTCTTGATATTTCTTTTGCAGCTTCCTTGCGGCATCAAACTTGCCTTTCTTATCATAATATCCCTTATTTTCAACGGCAAAACCGTCCAATATCTTGTCAAATTCCGCTAAATCAGCCTCAAACTGTTCATCAGATATTTGATGCTGATACAAAGGATTATTGACATTTTCGCTTGTTGGGCTTATACTTAACCCATCTTCTGACAATTCAGAAGTAAGCCCTTTGACCCCCGGATTTGTTGCCGGATCTGCCGAAGGGCTTTGGAGCCCCGTATCCCCCGGATTTGTAGCCGGTGTGGCGTGTTGGGGCTCTTCTTTTATCTGTGCATCCCAAAAGAAATTACCGTATTGATCTTCACGAACCGTTAGATGAGCGTTATAATTATCTTCATCAATATTTATCGGTAAATTTGCTTTATAATAAGCTTTAATGTTGGGTTCGCTCGCTTTTATATAGCTTTCTTCGCGAATAAATTTTGCCTTTCCCAGCAATTCGGGAATATAGGGCACGATAAGCCGCTTGTTCTTGTCGGCAAAAAAGCTCTTATACTTCTTTATTGATGATGTCCTGATTTCAACATCGCCGTTCAAAGACTGGTTGAAAATCTTGTTCCCCTTAAAAGATTTAAGCGTATCAAGCATTTTGTTCTTAAAGTCTTCATCGGAAAGCCCCTGCATCTCTTCCTGAGAATTGATTGTCAGCTCCACATTACGCCCATTCTCGGCAATTCTCCCCTGAAACCAAGACAACTCATCGCTGCCGATATCTTCCTGTCCCATTTCCTCATTATAGGCGCGCTGCCGTTCCATATAGGCATCAACAGCCATTTCAATTTCCGGGGCTTCCATATTACGCCAGTCAATATTTATGCGGTCCAAATCTTCGGCCAGTTGGTTGACTTCATCTTCCAGACTGTACGGCGCCTCTTCATTATACCGCTTGCGGCCGCCCAATTCTTCGCCGATAGCGTCCAGCAAATCATTAACCGTCGGACGTTCGCTGCTTTGCGGAAAATATCCGGCTTCCCACGCGGCCAGCGCCATATCGTCAAGATTCCGACCGTTTTTATTATTGATTAATCCGATAACCTGCTTGTCAGCATCCATAGCCTTTAATTCGCCGCCAAAATCTTTTAATCCGCCGTTTTGCTTCAAAAACTGCGTCAGGCTTTGACGAGTGTCTTTGACTTTCTGCCCTTTCAGAAGTGCCGGATTTTTCAAAGCCTCATATAAATTGATTTCGGCAACCTCTCCGGCGCGTTTTGCTTCGTTAAGACGTCGGGCAAAGTCCCGATATGCCACTCTTTCAATCCGCGGAAAACGCTGCTCAAAATACTCCAGCGGAGAGATTCCAAGCTCTTGGCTTCCCCATAAGGCGACCCCCTGAACAACTTTGGCCTGCGCGGCGGCAACTTTGTCGGTATCGCTTGTTTTAATCCGGTCGAATACTTTATTATAAACTTCGTCCAAATCGGCTTTGATTTGCAGGGCTTTCTGTGCGTCAGGCATTCCTTTATGTGTTTCTACAAATTTATCAAATTCATCCAGCCCCTTATTCAACTGCTGAAATGCAATATTATTGATTTCGTCCGGGTGTTTTTGCACATAATCAATCGCTGCCTGCGAAATATTTTCAATATCCCGGTCAGTTGCTCCCTTTTCCTTCAAACGCTCCGCAGCCGTATTAAAAGTTCCGGCAGCAAGCGCGCCGGAGCCAAAGCCGCCGATAGCCGCCTCAATAACTCCGTCCATTAAGGACTGTGTATCATCAATTCCATATTTTTTTACGGCATTCTGCCACACGGTTTGCGCCCCTTCGGCAGAACCTTCCGATAAACCGGACGCAATCTTTTGCGATATTTTCTTCCAAATCGTACTTGGACTGTTTCCCATTATTTTTTCAAGCGGCGAAAGCATCCTGTCTATCAGAGCCGTTCCAGCCTGCGATGAGGTATAAAGCAAATTGGCCATTTCCTGCGTTTTTTCTGTTTCTTTGGCTTTTTCATAAACGTCTGCGCTGTCCACCCCGCCCATAACAAAATACGCCAGTCCGGCCGACCCCGTTGCACGCGCAATTCCCACCATGCCCAACAATGACGGCGCGGCGCTCATAATTGCTGATGAAACGCGGGTTACACTCGGATTGTCAATAATATCTCCGGCAAAAATATCCTTGTCCAGTTCCAGCGTTTTGCTGTTCAGCACAAAATCAGAACCTTTTTTAATGGAAGAGCCAAATTTTTGCCAGCCGCGGCCAAAGGTATTAATCCGGTCAATTGTTTTGTCATCAAGGCCAAAGGCACCTTTTTGCAAAATCATATTGTCGCCGTAAAACCTGATCATTGTTCCCAAACCGCCGGCAATGTCAAACAACCCTCTGACAACGGCTTTTGACTGAGTGTCGCCGAACTTTCCCAAATCGCTCTGCGCAAACTTTTCAACCCAGCTTCGGTTAACCAGATTCAGCTTTTTAGCTGCATTCGTATTGCTCCCGTCCAGCGAAAAGATATTATGAGCGCCGACTTTCGTTAAATCCGGCTGAACCTCATCCGGGATAAAAGAAAACTCCGAAACATCGTTCGGAGTTACATTGTTCTGAACCGCATCCGGCGTAAAAGAAAATTCTTCCATTATATCGTTCCCCTGATTCCGTTAATATAAACTCTGTCGCCCTTTTTGATTTTTCCCGCTTCAAAAGCGGCTTTTGCCGCCTCTATGCTGTCAAAAGACGGCACGGCCAGTTCTTTATTGTTTCCCTGCGACACAAGCCCCTGCAAAATCGCCTTTTTCTGCTTATTGTCGTATTTTCCGCCGTCATTAATCTTGCGGAAATAATCAAGCAAAAGTTTGCTGTTATTTCCGGGTGATGATGAATTTTCTTCAATATATTCGTTTGCGTCCTTATAGGTAAAATCGCCCAAACGCCACCAGGCGGCATCATCTTCGTTTGTTTTCAGATAATCGACCTGTTTGCTTTGTTCCCTGTAAACCTGCGCGGTTAAGGTCTTGCGGTCTGTCGGCGACAACCGGCCTTCGGCATATTCATTTTCAATTTTTGTCAGGACCTTTTGCGCGCCGTTCAAATAATCAACTTCGTTGTTTTTATCCAGCATTGTAATATCCAGCAGAATTTCCTGCGCCGTTTCCGCCCGAGTCTCGGCGGTGATTCCCTTAGCCGACAGCAGGGCTTTCTGCTTAGCTTTGAACCAGTCGCCGGAATATTGCCCTTCATTTTTCCGCAAATACCGAAGTTTGCCACTGTCATCCATTCCGGCAGTCTTTTTATCAAAATCCCGCTGATTTTCATATTGGCTGATTTTTACCTGCATATCCGCCGCCTTAACCTGCTTTTCCAGCATCTTAGAAGGCAACTCGGCCTGAAATTGTTTGCTCTTTTCTATCAGTTTCTCAATCGCCTGATGTTCGCTGCCGGCAATTTGCGCTTTATGCTGTTGATAATAAGCGGCCGCCGCATTGGCATCGTCATCAGCCCGGCGTAAGGTCTGCGTTTTGTAAAAATCGCTTTTATAGGCCTTTTCTTTGGCCGACAGCAAATCCGGCCGGTCGGCATAGTTGACGCGCAAGGCGGCAAGCCCGGAGTTATAGGCCTGCGCTACCAGTCTGTCATCCTTATAATTTGCCAGAGCATCGTCCAGCGCCGACTTCAAACGGTTGGCAGTGTTTTCTTCATAATAGCGCTCTTTTTCCTGCGCTTCGAATCGGGTCAGCGTGTCGAGCGTGGCCCCGTTGCGGCGGCGATAGATTTCATCCAAAATTTTCTGGTCATAATCGTTGGTAACCAGCTCTTTTTGCTGATTATACCATTCTTCCGCGTCTTTCTCCCATGCTGCCGTCGTACCGAGCGCCGCCTGCCCTTTGCGCGTCAGATAATCGCTGTTTACCTTTTCGCGCCGCAGTTTATCAAAAGAGTTTTCAAACTGCATACCCTTGTTGACGGCGTCTTTCTGCTTCTGCCGGTCAATTTCGACCAAAGCCTTGTCTGCCACGTTTGCCATAACGGCACCGGTGCGCTGCAAAGCTCTGCCTGCGCCGGCGCCGAAAGCCTCGGCACTGGCAAACGGTGTCGGCAGTTTGGAACGTACAACGATTTTATCGAAACGCGTTTCAACCATTTTCTTTTTACTCCATAAAAAAACCCTGCTAAAAAGCAGGGTTTCATTTGTTTTTTAATATAATTAGCTGTTTGTCTTTTTAGCTTTGAAGCCTTTTTTCTCTTTTAGCATTTTTTCCTCTTTTTCTCTTATAGCCTTAGGCTTTAATGAAGGAGATTGCAAACCATCAATATGTTCGAATAAGTCGCTATGAATTGGCATCCACATAGGATCTAGAATAAAGTCAATCCCTTCTCGCCTTGCCAATTTAGCTGCGGGAACAAAATCAGCATCTCCAGCAATAAGAACAATTCTATTAACTTGTTTTTTATAGGCAACAGATGCAATATCAATACCAATTTTCATATCAATTTCTTTTTGGCGAAAACCATAAACAAAGTCATCATCTGTTAAATCTTCAAACTTCAAATTACCAGCTAATATTTTCTTCAAAACTCCGGGTTTTAAAGTCCACCCTTCCAAATCCTGAACTCGACCAAGGCGCAATGCTACTTTTCTTTTGCGCTTCAAATTTTCTAAAAAATCATGTTTAAATTTAGCTAAGTCACTTTTGCCAAAATCTACACATTTATGAGAGATCGGATAATGAGCTTTTTTATCTAACGGTGGGCAATCATAAAAGAAGATTCTGTATAGTTCATGTTCTTCTTTTCCTTTATCTTTCATTAACAGATGCTTATAGCATAAAGAGCATAGTTCATTAGCTACGACTTCGGCATTTTTATAATCTTTTTCTCCTTCATAAAGATTTTTAAACCTTTTCAAAAAGAAAGCACCATCAACAAAAATTGCAGTTTTCATATAGTCCTCAATCCATATAGTATAAAAGAAACCCCAGGGCTTGGCAATTCTTAGATTATTTAGAACGCTTACTACCTGGGGCAATATTTAATAGAATATATAACAATTTTTATCTTCAAAGTCAATATATTTTATTAATAATTTTAATATTTAATTACATCCGGCAATCATTGCCTTCATGCTTGTTTGTAAAACTATTTTTCCTCATTTATAATATTATTCTTTTTACTTTGTTCCCAGTTCATTTTCCACGGTTTTGTTGTTTGTTCATAAACTTGTTCAGACGTATTTTTATTAGTTTTTATTACTATGGGGGGTGCTGATTTCAAAATATAGGAAATCCCGCCAACAATACATATAAAAATAAAAAAGTACCAAGCAGCCTTTAACATTGACTTACTTAAAACAAACAAAAAAGAAAATAAATATTTAATATTCTCTAATATTTTTTTATTTGTTATTTTTTTTAACCAATTAAACCCCCATATCCAAATAACAGACCATAAAAGAATAACTGGCAGAGAAGCAAGGATAAAATCCTTAAGATTTAAATATTCGACAACTATCCCTCTTACTCTTTGAGTTTGATAAGAAATAACCAGAGCAATTATTTCCCATAAAATGGACAGAACTATTAAGATCTTTTGAGCTTTGGTTAAGTTTTTCATAATTAATCTCCTTTTGCATAATAATATATAAAATCATAATTAAAACAAGAATAAACTAATATCTCGGTTTTCTGGTCGGAACAGTTGTTGCCGGATTATAATGAGAGTTATATCCGCTCATGTCTTCAATTCCGCCACCAAACCACCCCGAATTAGTTCCGCTAAACAGCAAATTACTGCCACCGCCGAGAATGGTGGAAATGGTGTTACGTTTGGCGGCCTTTTTCGCCTGCTTGGCAGCCATGTCATACAAGGTTGCCTGCGTATTATAGCCCCAAACTTCGCGATTTGTGTTGTCAATAATCGTCTGACGGTCTTCTTCGCCAAACTCGGCCGTCTGCGTAAACATTTCCATCGGTGTGGCCGAGCTCAAATCCACCCCGTTGGCAGCCATCATTGCCCGTTGCTGGCCGAGAAGCTGTTTATTCTTCCGCGCCGCCGAAACTTGTTCTTCCAATCCCCGGGCTTTGGCGTCTTCGGCCTGCTGACGCATAATCGCGGCATTATATTGATTGGCTTTTGATTCGGCTCTGCCTTCCTGCTTTATCCCGTTTACCTGCGCGACAGTTCCGGCTGCCGCAAGAACAGTCGCCGCAATCGTCATCGGTTCACACATTTTGAAACCTCCTTTTCTTTATAAAAGTGCAAAAAGCGGGCTTTTTCAGGCCCCCAGACAATTTCTTGGTGTTCAAACTCAAACCCCAGCCATTTCAGCCAGCGAATCGAAACCCTGTTTTCAGCCCAGACAAAATTCTCTACCCGTTCGGCTCTTTTCATCATGGCGGTCAGTTCCTGCCGGCAGAGTTCGCAAAAGGCCTTTGCATACCGCTCAATATCATCGGTTCCGAGCAGCCAGCAGATGCCGCGGCCCTTCACATTATCCAGCGGAACCAGCCCGAGAATCGCGGCCGGCCGACCGTTAATCTCAATAACCCGGCAATAAACCGAATGACTGGCTCCCTGTGTCAGGCATTCAAAAGGGTCATGATTTCCGGCCAAGCGGATTTCTTCGGCATCCACAGCGCGCATATTGGCCGCAATATATTCAATATCGCCCGCTTCGCATAATCTGAGTTTAACCGCCATGTGCCACCACCGCCGTTATGGCATTAATCGTTAACGGGGTCGGCGTGTCCGAGACAATCTCGATTTCGCCGGCGAAATTATAGCCGCCTTCCAAATCAACGCGGCGCGTCCCGCTGACAAAATCGTACCCTTCGCCATAATTCTGATAACTCATTGCCGGCCGGACGAACTGATTTTTGTCGTCCACCTGCGCAATTTTGAAACTGCCGGAGTTTTCAACCATTATCCGGGCGCCGCTGATTCGCTTATACTGGCCTTGTGAAGACGTGCCGTTGTTCAGCGGATAGTCAATGCTCAGGCTGTGATACAGCGCGTCATAGAGCAAACCGACTTTGATATGCTTTCCGGGCGTAATAAAAGAGATTTTGCCGTTTTCAACGACTTTCTCGCCCTGATAGCCGCCGTCCACCATCACGCCGACAGTTGCACCTTCAAGATAATCAAGACCGGAAACCTCGCTGACCGGTTCTTCCAAGTCTGCCCGGGCAGCGCAGTCCATAAATAAATAATCGTCTTCTTTGTTCTCCGAATCCTGATTGATAACGAAACGCTCAAGAAACCGTTTCGGCGTCCCGTTGACATTACGCAGAACCACGGCATAAATGCTTTCCACCCCGTTTTCCTTGACCGAACAGATGCTTTCAAACCACCCTTCGGTAATATAGCGGGTATAAGCGACCAGTTGCTGTTCTTTGATAAAAGTTAAAGCCACCGCACCGCCGTCGGCAAACACAAACCAAATCAGGTTCGCCGACGAGCAGTAATCCCAGGCAACCAGTTGGCGGCCGTCAAACAGATGCGTCGCCAGAATGCTGATGTCTTCGCCGTCATAGCCGTCACTGGTTAACGCATAGCCCAGCGTACGCACATGGCCGTCGCTCATGAACAAAGCCTGATTGCCGATTATCAGCGGTTCAATGTTATCGCAGTGATAGACGTTCTGCTGCTTGATTTTCGGCCATTTGCCCGACAAAAAGCCGGTATCGCCGGGCATCACTTTCCAAACGCCGTTTGCCGTGGTAATCAGCAAATCGTTAAGCGAGATTAAATGATAAATAGTGTTGATTTGCTTGCCGGTCGCCCGAATGGAAAAGGCGTCATCGTCCTGCAGCGGATTGCTCATCGTAAAGTTGTTGTAAGTGCCGGCGCGGGACATTTCGATTAATTCGTAGTCCTCATAAGTCGCGGCCATCGCCATCCGCTGTTCATGGATACCGCAAACGGACGGATATTTGTTCGGTCCGTCAAATGGATTGCGCTTAATCGCCGGGGTAATGTTGAAGTCCGGCGCAACATTATCGTCACTCATGGAGATTGTCGCCGCGTCATCATCGTCAACAACCGTCGAAATCCAGCCATACATACCGGCCGACAGGCGATAGACATTATATTTTTTGCAGCCCTCAACCTTGTTCCATGTTAAAGTAATCTGCTTTGTCTGCGAAAGCTGGTCGCTTTTGACTTCGACCATGGCCGTCAGGCTCTCTTCGCCGGTTTCCTCGTTAATCGCCGACACTTTATATTTATAGGTCTGGCTGGTGCCGGAACCTTTGGCGGTTAATCCGGTCGGGGTCGGCGTCTTCGGCACAAAAGCCATGTCCTCAATTGTCCAGTTGTCATGGTCGAAGCGTTTTAACATCTGCGGCAGATGGCTCGGATGGGTAATATAAACCACGTCGGCCGACTGCTCAAACTTCATTTGCCAGATTTCGTCAATATCAAAAGGAATATCAAGCTCAAAAATGCCGCCGTCTTCCTTAACAACAAAACCGCCCTCGGAAATGACCCTCATTTTATGGTCGGAAAATTCCAAGGCATAGCCTTGATCTTCTGAGAACTGAAATCTTTTAAGCCGGGACGGCTTGCTCTGATTGTAGGCTTCGCCGATGAAATACGACCCGGGGCGCTTGTTCAGGCCGCCTTCTTTCATAACGTAAAAATTAGCAATAACTTTGGCACCGCTGGCATATTTTTCCAAATTGACACGGGAATAGAGCCGCGGGCTGAGTTCGCCGGCATTAAAAGCGGATTGGGTAATATTTAAGTCAGACATTAAAAAATACTCCCGTCATAGCCGCGATAATTCTTAAACGGATTTTTGTCGTAAAATTTCATCTCTTCGCGCACATCGTCATTCTTGGCAACGGCTATCAACCCCTGATATTGCTGAAATTTGTTATTGGCTTCGTTTTTGAGATTGGGAATCGTTTCGCAGATTTTGCTGGCTAACAGAAAAGTAACGGCCTCGGCGAATCCGGGCGACCACAATTCCGAATTCATCTGCTTGAACGTATAAACAATGTTTGTTATCTTCCGGTTTGTCAGTATCAGCCGGGAAGCGTTGTTGGCGGACAAAACAACCGTGCTGTTACCGCTCAGTTCCAGCGGCTGGCCGTTTTCATCCAAATAGCGCGAAATATGCACCGAATCCTCAGGGATAACGTAAGCGTATTTATAGCCGTCGAACTTTTCGGCCGATAATGCCGGCTGCTTGCGCTTACGGGCAAAACTCCAGTCATAAAAAGCCAGAGCCGCACAGACAACCGCGTCATAATAAAGGCGGCATTTCTTGGCCCGCGGCTCATTGCCGGCAATGTCCAAGACCTCGCCGTTGGCAATTAAACCCAGCGCCTGATTGCAAATTGTTGTTTTATCCATTTTTCTAACCTAAAAAAAGGCGCCTGTTGCCAAGCGCCTTTTATTTGTTTTTATTTCTTAGCGGAAGACTTAGCCGCCGGTACCGGACTGTCATTTTTCTGACTTTCCGGATCCGGGGTTTCGTTTCCCTGCGGAACCTGAGCGCCGGCAGTTTCAACAAAGCTGTTCAGCTTTGCTTCTGATTCCGCCAGTTTGGTTTCAAGCGACTTAATCCGTTCGTCGAATTTGGACAGATGGTCGCCGACCAGCGCTTTGAACTCTTCCAGATTTTTAGCGGCGCTTTCTTCCGCCTCATCAATCAGTTTGACAACCTCATCGGCCGACAGTGAAGCCGTGTCGGCAGCCTTCGCGGCGGGCGGCGTATCTCCGGTTTTTTTGAAAAAACTGTTCGGTTCAATGCCTTCCTCCAAAAGTTCGCCTTCCGCATAACGTTTGTTATTGTAATAACAATCTTTGATGCACACATATCTGCTCATGGTTATTCCTCGACTCTTTCGCCAATCCATGCCGAGATTTTTCCGGCGGTCATCGCCGCCGTGCCGACCGTCGCGACGACCTTGGCATAGCGTTTGAACTTAAACGGAAGCGGCTGACATACCATCAGCGTTCCGCCGGTTAATTTATCAACAGCCAAAGTCTCGCCGGCAACAGCGGTTGTAAAGCTTGAATTGTCATCCGAATGCTGCAATTCAACCTTCAGGGTTGCCCCTTCGCCACCGGCAAAGGCTTCGGTAATACGAACGTTGAAAAAGTTACACGGATAACTTTTGCCGTAATCGCTTTTCCCTTCACCGAAATCAATGACTTCCGAGCTGGACGCGGCCGCGGCGCGCGGTTCCATGTCGGAAAAGACCAATAATCCGTCTCTCATTTGTTTTGTTCCTCATGTTATGTTAAAAAATAAGGGCTGAACCAAGCCAGCCCTTGTTTATCCCTAGGCCTTGGCCGTAACCTGAGCTTCGGTATCGAGAATACCCTCGCACAGACGCAGCGGATTGCCGGGGCGGAACTGGGTTACATAGTCGCCGAAGGCATCCTGCAGCTGAACCGTTGCCTTGTTCAGAGCCTCAATATCGAGGTAACTCAAGACCGTTGCGTTGCAGTAAATGAACGCGTTTTTACCCTGCTGCTTCATATTGTTCAGCGCCCGAATAATCAGCTTCGACAGGTTAATTTTCTCGGCTTCCTTGGCAGACGTCGGAATATTGCAGATACGGGCAACGCGGCGTTCGTTGGTAATGCCAAGGCCGATGTGGCACTGGAAATGGCTGACAAGCGCCTGATAGTCCAGTCCCTCATCATCCTTAACCGTTTGTTCGCCCAAGTCGTCGTGAATAATACCGGCGGTCTTGGAATTACGCGGATAAATGCCTTTGGCTTCGGCTTTATCCCACTGCACAATATAGACAGATGTCAGCGCGTCGCCGGTACCACCGGCATCAATCACACGTTTATCGTCAATCTTGCTGCAAATGGTTGCCAAACCGTCGGTTTCATCCGGGTTCATTTTGCTGTTGCCGTAAAGAATCATATCGGCAACGGTCTGCGACATGCCTTCAATGATCCCCTTAGCTTCGTCCATGCGGAACTGCTGCGGGTTCGGCGCAATGCCGCATTTTGCCTTGTCCACCTTGGAATAGGCTTCAATCATGGCAATGTTGAAGGTAATCGGTTCGGTCTTGGTCGCAACGCGTCCAACGCCTTTATCGAACTGGCGCAATTGCCCCTTCGGGACAAAGGTGCGCTTGGTGTCCTTATGGCTCGAACCGCTGTTCGCCTCAATGCAGGGAATGTCGAGCAAAATCGCGTTCTCGCGCGACATAACCTCGGCGATTGTCGCCATATCGCCGTTCGGCGCGATACGGTTTGCCAGTTCGAGCATGCACAACTGCTGAATGAGTTTATCAGCCATTGTTTGTTTCTCCTTACTTTATTACATGTTTTTGAAATGAAGCATCGGTTCGCCGAGTTCGTTCCGGTTCGATGCCTTTGCCGACCCTGTCGAGATAACCGCAGAGTCTTCGCTGATGGCTTTGCCGATATTGAGGCAAAACCTTACAAAAGACGGATGGTTGCCCAGTCCGGCTTTGGTAATTTCTTTCAAGCCTTCGTCGCCGAAGGTATCAATTGCCCGGTTGGCAATCGCGATATTTTCCGGCTTGCCGAGTTCTTTGTCGGCCAGCACCTCTTTTTTCCAAGCTTCGTGCTGCTCCTCCAGCGCCGTCTGCTGGGCTTCAAGCGTTCGCTTAACAAGCATGGAACCGGCGGCAACCAGCTTTTCGGCGTTTTCCTTGGAGCATTTAAGTTCTTTCAAGACCGGCGTAATCTCCGCCATAACCTCGGCATCGACCTGATAACCGTCCGGGGCCTTTACATCCGAATAGTCCGGCTCGGTCGGTTCATCTTCTTCCGGTTTGGTGTCGGCCGGCGGGGTTTTATCCGTTTCAGCCTTTACATCCGTTTCCGGTTCTGTCGGTTCCGTTGCCGGTTCATTCATAGAAGAAAACCCCAGAGTTTTTTCTCCGGGGTTTTCGTTAACTTCTGTTTTGCTGTCTGCCGGGGTGTCCGGCGCATCATTTGTCGTTGTCATCGTTTATTTCCTTTGCTATTTCATAAATTAAATTGGGGTTAACTTTTGTCAGGCAGTCTTCCAGCCAAAGGCCGAAGTTGCGTTCGCCCTCGCGAAACGCCATCAGCTGAGTGTTCGAATCGAAGACAGTTTGATGTATCCGGGCATGCTCCAACAATCCCCAGATAACAATGCGGCCGGCCTTGTCCTTGCTTATCTGCCGCAAACCGGCAATAAACTTTTCGCTTTTCATTGCATGCCACCCATATTTGCCAGACTGCCCGGAGCAATTTCATTTAAGGTCTTTGCACCTTCAAGTGCCTGCTGCATCATTGCCTGCTGGTCGGCTTTTGCCTGTTCGGCCTGCTCCATCTTGTTGACCTCTTCGGTCGAACGGATGATTTTCGGATTAACCCCGCGTTTATCGACGTAATCGTCAATCAATTCATTGTAGTCCAGCTTGTTGATTGCCTTGGGATTATACTGTGCAACAGCACCAACAAACTGCACAAAATCCATCGAAGCAGAGAGTTCAACCGCTTTTTGGGCTTGAGCCAGCATCGAAACATACTCAATTTCTAAAGACTGCCCCTCCAGTTCCGGCGGCGGGGGCGGAATAGCCCCCAGCTTAAAGGCATTGTCATAAACGCGCATCAGGCAAGGAGATAAAAACTCGTTAATAATGTTCGTCAGCACCGGGCCAAGTTGCACCATTTGCTCACTGCTGATTTTATCGACTTCAGTCGCCGTCATCCGCTTATCAACGGACAAGATTGCGTTAAACAGGCGGTAAAACATTGATGTCCGAATGTTTTCCTTTGTATCCGCAATCGTCAAATTCAGATTGTTAAGGTCAAAATTGACATTAAAAGTCGGCGTTACCGACTGCGGCCCGGTACGCTCGTCATATATATTTATGCCGCCGGGCAGCAAATCCGGCGTTGCTCCGTCTTCGTACATTTTTGCCGGAACGTTCATCGGCGGCCGGGTTACCAAATCAACCCCCAAATGGCGGGTTTTATGCCACTTTTGCAGAGATTTTGTCAGTCCGAGACCGTGCATCGCCGGAGCGATACCATACGTTTCGGTACTGACAGTCTCCCACCGCGGCGCCAGAATCGGAAAACGGTCATAGCCGGATATACGCAGAATTGATTCCGAAGCGCTATAATCCGGCAGGTAATAGAGCGACAAATAAGGCTTGTTCTTGTTGTCCATCTTGCCGCGATTAAGCATAAAGTTCGGCAAGATTGCATGAATAACATTATATTCATTAGCCACCCTGCCGTTGCGATAATCATTCTGCAGCGTTGTCGGCAGATTTTCCAAGCCGAAAGCGGCTGCCAGCTGATGAATTGTCATGCTGAAACGGCGATAACAGGTGTCAACCGCCAGTTCATTGTTGGTTGCCAGCATATATTCACCGATAGTAAATGCATAAAAGCGCGATATTGTCGCCGGACTTTCTTCATGCAACAGGCAGGGCTGGCCGAAGAGTCCCATTTCCTTATAAACTGTCGGCGTCAGCTTGTAAAAATTTGATTTGTTGAGAATCGTCAAAATGATGTTCTCAACATCGTACAGCCAAGTTTTAACCGGTTTCCAATTCAGCAGATCCGTATCGGACAGCGAGAACTTGAACCAGCGCGTGGTCGGATTGGTTAACCCGGATTGCAGCCCTGCGGCCAGAGTATCGGCGCAGTCATTCAACACATTATCAATCACATCGTCCGAGCGGCGCAGAAACTCTTTATTTTTTTCGTTTTCGAATTTTCCGCGGAAAGAACGGGACAGTTCGGCAATACGTTTCCAAGACGGCTCCCATTCCTTATATTCCTTTTCGAGCGACGCATTAATGCGGTTCAGCTGCTGCCGGATTTCCAATTTATCCATAATCTCAAGCCCCCAGCAGCGTTTTCTTGGTGGTGTTTGCGCGGTCGGTCAAACCGGAAGACCCGGTCAAAATCGTTGAACGGCGGCCGAGCATATTTGCCGCCTTTTTCTTGGACTCTTCCCGGGCCTGAACCGCAGCCTCGTCAGCTTCGCTTTGCTTTGCCGAAGACTGCTGCTGCGGCGAAACGACCGTTTTTCCTTCCATATTCGGCTTGTTGCTGAACATATTGCCGACCTTTTTGCCGACACCGAACAGCTCGGACGTGCCAAACGATGCAGATGCCAGCGCAAGGCGGGCAATGCTGCCGAAAATATCTCCTCCACACATGTTAAATACTCCAATCATAAGTTTTGCGTTTAAAACTGGAAGAGCCTCCCACATGGGAAGCTCTTTTGCGAACTGGGCAATAAAAAGACATTGCCAGACAGTCGCTGTCATCAGGCGACGGCAGCCCCGTCGCCTTCATATCCTCTTTGCTCATCAACTGCATTTTCTGACCGTTGAAAAAGTATTGAATAGCGGTTAAATCTTCTTTTAAGCCGGCGTCATCGTCAATCGCGCCGCCATTTACCAGCCAGTCCAGCAAAGCGTCATACATTTCCGCCCGCTTGTTGACATAACGGTCCGGCTGATCCAGCGATTTTTTAGTTTCGCCGAAATTAACCTCAATCACCTTATAGCCCCAAGCCGTCAGATTATCGACTACACCGCCGCCAACACCGCCGCCGTCAATAAAGACGCCGTCCGGTTTATAATAATCAATCATCTTTGCAACCTCACGAGCCAGCGTATGGTTGTCTGACTTTTGATAGCGTTTCACTGGAAATGACCGGGCGTCGCGCCCCTGACGGAAGCGGATGACACTTTCATCATCACCGAACCGGGCAACATCTACCATCATCAAAAGCGGCGCTGACTTGTCTTCATAAACTTGGCGCTGTTGGGCTTCCAACACCACATTAAGCGGAATCAGCTGATTTGAGGCTTGGCTGGGGAAAACGCCACGCACACGAACCTTGATAAAGTCAGAATCCTCGCCATACTGCGCGACCCATTTAGCAATTTGCGCTTTGTTGGTAAAGCTGACAGTGCGGCTGTCAATCTGCCGCGTGTCCCAATAGTCCCGGTTTTTATGAAAACAGTCATAAAAACAGCCGGTATTTTGGGTCGGGTTGCCGAATGCCAGCCACAAGATCTGCGTGCCGAGGTCAGTCATGGCGCCTTCGGTAACTTCCCAGATTTTGTCCCAAATCTGCGACGCTTCGTCAAAAATAACTATCAGCCGCTTGCCTTGGTTGTGCAGACCGGCGAAAGCGTCCGGGTTATTCTTGCTCCACGGAATCATATCAATCCGCCAAGACTGCTTATAACGCTCATCGGCAGAGTATATGCTGGTTGCGGTCATTTCAAACCAATGTTTGCAGATACAAAGGTTAAACCACTTCCGCACTTCCGGCCATGTTTTGGTCAAAAGCTGCTTTTCAGTGTTGGCGGTTACAATGCCGCGGGTTTCCGGGAAGGTGCACAAAGCCCACAGTACCAGCCACGCCACCAGCGCCGACTTGCCGATACCGTGGCCGGAGGCCAGCGCAAACTTGAGCGCTTCCTGAACCGTTAATAATTTATCCCTAATATCCTTTAATAATTGCACCTGCCATTCTTCGGGCCGTTTGCCTTCAAGCGCCCCGGTTCCCCACGGGAAAGCAAGCATAACGAACGAATACGGGTCGTCTGAACATTCGGCCATGGCTTCCGCCAATTGTTCTTCAAATTCCGTATTCATAATTTATTCCTGTTTTTTGGCTGTTTTTGCGCCTTTCTTTTTAAGTAAAAACTTCTTGAGCCGCTCTGCCGTCGGTTCATCGCTGACAATCTTGGTCGTGCTTTCGGTCTTCCAACCGTCAAAACAGTTTTGCAGAATCCAGTCGGCCTTGTGGTCTTTGCTGAGGTTGCAACGGTCAATCGCATAAACCTCGCAAATCTGCTTAATCCGGGTAACGGTGTATTCATATTCTTTCTTTTTGCCGTACTCATTAAGCGTCTGATTGGTAATGCCCATATAATCGCAAACGCCCTTAACACTGATTGAGCCTTGCCCGTATATCTCTTTTCCGTCTTTTGTGTAGCCGATAACATCATGCTGTTTAGCGGTAAAATACTCCGTCGCTTTGGCTGCCATCTCTTCAACGCAGTTAAATGAAGGCGGCCGTCCGCCCAGCAGATGAAATTTGTCTTCAAATACCGGCGGCAAAACTTTTGCGGCCGGTTTAGCCTTTTTCTTTGCTTCTGCCACCGCTTTTTCTTTGCTTTTCTGCTTTCCTACCATTCCCTTTTCCATAAAAAAACCCCGGGGAGGCAGACCCCGGGGCAATGTCAGTCAACCAGAAAGAAGTCAGTCATGGCTTTTGCTTACATAGCTTTGCCAATCATAAGTTTTTTATAACGCAAAAATAAAAAAATGTCCCATATCAGAGTGTGGCAAAGTGTGGCACTTTGGACAAAATAAAAATCATCTGCGGACGGCGTCAAAAATTCTTTTCAGCAACCGCTCCGCCCAACGATAGATATATTTTCGGTCGGTTTGATTGGGACTGTACCGATAAGCCAGCACTTTTTTAGGCACACCGGACAAAAAATCGCGAAGAAAAACATATTCGTTCGGCAGAATCAGCGGCGCCGACATCCAATGCTCGTCTATGTACCAAGCGTCAGAGATGTCTTCCCCGGTAATGCTTGGCCGCATATATTCAGCGTCTTCCGGGTTGACCGGCGGCACTGCGACCCGGTAGAAATTGGTTGTTTTGCAGCGCGGCCGCTGAATATCCGGCAGCCACTTCATAACTTCAAAATATCTTTCAAGCTCAACTTTAACGTCTTCCACTGTTAAAATTTTTCTGATCATCTCTCAAAACCCCTTATTTATTGCCCTGTACACCGATTTTTTTGTTGTCCCGCCTCCGGCAAAAATTCATTTCGCGCATATTATCGATTCAGAAAACCCCTTAAAATCAATGTTTTGCTCCAGAAATATTGGCATTTTTGCCGTTTTCCCGATCGACCATATAGGACACATCGCCTTGTCGATTGGCAAAATTCCGTCCCAGCTGGTCTTTCAGCCACCATTTATCATGGCGTTCGCCGCACAGCTTTTTCCGGCACCACATTTCAAAACCATGAATTAAAAATTTTCTTGCCCGGGAAAAGCACTCAAACCACGGGTCAAACAAATCAACCTCAAAATCATCGCCAATCCTAATCCAGGTGTCGCCGTAGATGGTTCGCCGCAGAGGTGCCGGCCGCACAACATCCTTGCCGAGCTTTGGCTCCCCTCGGGGGAGCTGCCCGCAGGGCTGAGGGGGATTAGGAACATCGTCCGAGTTCTGTTGTTCACGGTTTACTTGGTTCAATGTTCCAAAGTTCTTATGCTTCTTATGTTCCCCGTTCTTATGATTTCCTTTTACGACCGAGCCTGTGGCGAGGTTATGACCCGTTAAACCGCTTGACGGGTTATGCTTTTCATCGGCTGCCGAAGACTTATCCACAAAATCGGCACCGCCCTTATCATAATTCTTTTTAAAGTTCTTATGATTCATAAGTTCATAATTTCTGTATGCGTACGCATCATTTTGCGCCACGCCTTTTTCATCCTCGTTTTGAGGCACATCACTAGACACGTCGCTAGACATTTTTTTGCGTCCGTCGGACACATTGGCAGATGTCTTTTGACGCCTTTTGAGATTAACTTTTTCCAAGTTATCCACATACCGTGGCCGCTTAAAATTGCAGCGGCGGTCTTCATCCTCGCTTTGAGGCACATCGTCAGGTATGTCCTGACGCTTCTTCCGGTTAGCCGCATACCAACGCCGTTTTTGTTCGCGGCGTCGCTCTTCCTTTTTTTCTTTTTCCCACCGCTCTTTGGCTATCTTTGCCATTTGTTCACCATTTACGATAAACTGGCGGTGTTTCTCATCAAGTTTATTTTTGACATTATCAAAATAAATCAAGACGGCTTCGGAATAGCCCGAGAAGTTAAATCCTTCTCCCGAACCGAATTCATCCCAATACTTCGCGTATTGAGCACATAGGAAAGTAAATTCGCCGAGCTTTTCATACCCGTAACGAGCGACAATCTTATCGACTGTTTCATGCACGTTAAGAAACATTTCGCGTTTTTGCGTCATATACTCTCCTCAAAACGGCTTTCTGCCGTTAAAAATACAATTTTCGCCGCAACCACCGCCAAAACAGCCGCAATCCGGTCTTTTGCGCTTTGGGACGAATAATGTCAACTTGGCAGAACATCCCGCCATCCGTTATAATCCGGCGGCGGGCAATTTCGGCATATGCCGGGTTTAACTCAATTAATATCGAGTTTTTCTGTTGACGTTCGGCTTCCAGACTGACCGTTCCGGCACCGCCGAACGGATCCAACACCACACCGCCCGCCGGACATCCGGCCAGCAGACACGGCCGCACCAGCTCCGGCGGAAAAGTCGCAAAATGCGCCTCGGAAAAGCCACGGCTGGCAATTGTCCAAACCGTCCGCCGATTGCGCAAACCGCTTATATTTTCCTGATTTCCCGCTGTTTTTCTTTCCACCGCCGCCGAGTTTTGAAAATTCTGACTATGCACATAGGCGCCGCCGCCGCGAAAGCTCCGGCTGTTACCCTTGCCCCGCGTTATGCGGTGCTGGCTGTCACTGTGTCCCGGCCGCTCCGGCTCATTGACAATCCGGGCAAAGCTTAACGCATTCGGATGCTGCACAATCCCGTTGTCATTTGCAGCCACCGGCTCCAACGCCGCGGTATAATTATAATAATAACGCGGCGATTTGCTGAACAAGAACAGATATTCATGCGCTTTGGCCGGGCGGTCTTTGGCTGATTCCGGCATACAGTTCGGCTTATGCCAGATAATGTCGCTGCGCAGATAAAATCCCAGCCGGTCCCGCAGGGCAAAAGCCAAGAGCCACGGCAGCCCGACCAAATCTTTCGGCTTTAACCTGCCGACAACGGTGGAGAAAGGCTTATCGCGGAATGTGCGGTTATCGTTGACAACCTCCGCCGCCGGTCGGCCGTTAACGCTTGAAGCATAGGTGTCGCCGTAGTTGACCCACAGCGTGCCGTCCGGCTTTAAAACTCTTTTAACTTCGCGGAAAACCTTAACCAGCGCGGTAATATGCTTTTCCGGCGTTGCCTCCAGTCCGAGCTGCCCGGTAACGCCATAATCGCGCAGCCCCCAATAGGGCGGCGATGTAATTACGCAGTTGACCGAACTGTCCGGCAATTGTCGCAAACGCGCCAAAGCGTCATCTACATAAATTTTAACGCTCATCGCCGGAATCCCCGTATACGGCCTCATTTACGGCCCTTTCCACATCATCCATCCATTCCCGGATTTGTCTGTATTTCGCTTTTTCGCGGCGTAGTTTGCGCCTCAATCCGGCAGAAAGTTTGAGCTTAAGAGGATTTTTTATAAAGTTTTGCAATTCGGCCCTAATCGGGTCTGTCATTTCCCGCAGGCTGGTGTGCAGCATAAAGCGGTTGTAACATCGGCGGTCGATTTGTCTGCTTATCTCCTGAAGCGTCTTTCTGATGTTCAATACCGGTGCCTGCCTGACCTGCGACCAATCATACTGTGGCGGAACGTTTTTCATGCTGTCCAGCGCAGCCTGACGTTCCTTTTCAATTTGTTCTTCCGCTTTCATCTTCCGCATCCACTCAGGAAACGGTTTGTTTTTGAATTTATCCAATAATCCCATCTTTCTGCCTTTCTTAATTCTTAACTTTTGCGATTGTGTCATCGATGGCCTTAATTGCCGGTTCTATGGTCGCCCGCATCGCCTGCAGCAGAAGCAGCGCATCAGACTTTTTCATAACGCCGGCATATACCTCCAACAAAATCACGGTTAAGGCTTCGTTCATTTCCCGGGTTAAAATTTCTTCCCGTTCGGTTGCCATCTTTCTTTCCTTTTTAGACTGCCGCAATGACGTAAAGCAATGTCGCTTTCAGACATTGCTTTACATTGCAAATCATTTATTTCAAATCGATTGACTTATTATAGGTGTCATAAACAAAATTAACTTCCAAATCACGCATGCCTTCCTTAAAGCTGCACAGTTGAAAGATTTTACGCAGCAGAGCTTTGTTCAAATCTTCTTTCTTCACATCGGCATAAACGGAAGTAATATCGGCCTCAATATCGGCCCGCTCTTTTTCGTTGTCATAAAGGCGGCTGATATTCTCGCGGAGCTTTTGCTCGCGTTCTTTGCGTTTTTTCTCCTCTTCCACCGCGTCCAGCTCCTGAACCGGTTCCATTGTCATTTGTTCGGCTTCATCATTCTTTTTGCGTTTCCACATTTTTTTCACTTTCACATTAAGGTTAATAAAAGGTTCGGCATTACCGCGCTTTTTTATGCTGGCGATAATACTCTTTTTTCATCCGCTGATAATAACTGCGGGTGCAATCCGGCGCCAATAAGAAGGTCTTCGGATTGTTCTTCCGGGCACAATAGGCGGTTTCCTTCGCGCCGACGGTGATTCTTCTTGCCATTTCTCGCAAGGCTCTTGCTTTTTTGCCATTCATTGATTGTTCCTTTCGTTAAGATTTTCGAAGCCTCGGTCGCGAAGTTCCTGTTCGCTGAGGCTGTATTTTGAATAAGGCCGCCAGATCCAAAACCGGCTCAACCAGTCCCGAACCGCTTGGCGATTTCTTTCGCGGTCAATAAGCCGCTTCACATATCTTTGCCAGCAATCGTCCATCAGATTCCCTGCGGTTTTAAGATAGCGCGGCATACTTCCATCATTCCGACGGAAAAGCTGATTTTGGCTTCATCCAGCCACCGCTGATTTGCGCCGGATTGTTCCAAAGAGCGGAGCATCATATCCAGCAGCTCATCCGTCTGGCAGACTTTGCTGAGGGCTTCCGCCTGCTGTGCTGTCAATTCCGGCGTTCCGCCGGCCCCGTTCTGTTCGGGCTTTTCTTTCTTACTGTCATATTCCGGCTTCTCTTTTCTGCTGTCATACTCCGGCTTGTCTTTTTTGCTGTCATACTCCGGCTTGACCGGAGTATCCATGTCAGCACCCAGCTTAATTTTCCCTTGCGCAATCAAAGCCAGGTCTTCACGCTGCGGTGCCGATTTTTTGTAAAAATCCGCAGACAACTTCTTTCCTGCTGGTCTTCCGCGTTTCTTTTCTTCCATGGTTTTCTCCCTGTTTGGTTACAAAAAACAGGCGAGAGTCGATTTATTGACTCTTGCCTGATTCAATCCTAAAATTATTGTCTCGCTAATAATTTCAGGAAATTGAAAATGACAAATATGATTGATCAATTCGAAACTCACGATTTTGGACACATGCACTTTAACGTTAGATATGACAAACAAACAAAAGACATGCTGGTTTGCTTTTCTTATGGCCGAAAAAGCGGCCGCTGCCTTGTTCATAAGGATGTGCCGCAATTTATTTATGATGCTTTTAAAAACATCCCGGCAGAAAACGCGCTTGATTTTTATACAAAGAATATCAAAGACGTTTATCATTACGAGTTATCTCCAACGACCAAGAAAATTTGACAGTTTCGTCCTTTTCATAAAAGACCTCAAACCCCTCAAAAGTTGTTTTGGCTTTAGGTTCTCTTAACTTTTCGATTAATAATCTGATGAGAATATCTGCCGAAATAACTTCAGAAAGTGTTTTAATTAATTGCTTTTTCATTTCGGCGCCTCACTTTCATCCTTATTCTGAGGTTCATTGTCGTTGGCGATATTAAAAAAATCATTCGGCGTAACTGCACCATTGGTATATTCAAAAATTTTTTGCATACTTTCCGGCCGTGGGTATCGTTTACCTCTTACCCAACGCAGTACTACTGTATGTCGTAAATTTAGATCACCCGCTAAGTCACTGACCTTTTTATTATTCCTATCTAAATATTCTTGAAGTTTCATATCAACATACCTCCGAAGAATATCCTAAACATATTTGGTTTATTCTGTAAACAACAAAAACAAACATATTTGGTTTATGTTGATAAACTGGATTTTATTACGTTGAAATGTATAAACCTTTTTGGTATAATTGTCGCGTATTCAAAGAGGTATTATAATGGCTGATAAAGTTATAAAAAATAATATTAAAGAACTTCGTAAAAAAAGAGGGTTAACGCAACAACAGTTAGCTGAAAAAATTGGCATCAGCCAAGTACATCTGGGAAGGTTAGAAAGCAATGCCCGCTCTATGGATTTAGAACAGGTTGAAAAAATTGCGGCAGCCTTAGGGGTAAAACCTTTTGATATATTACCTCAGGAGTGGCAACCGGAAGAAATAACCCCAGAAGAACGTGAGATTTTACGAATGATAAGAAAAACAACCACACCTCAAACACCAAATAATAGCAATACATCTTCGGAAAAAAACGATGCGGCGGATACTAAACAATCGTTACAAATTCCGCTTAAAACAAATATAAAGGAACTATAGCCCATGAAAAGAAGCGTCATTTTATTGCCTTTTTTATTGTCCGGCTGTTTTATGTATAACAATTTAAAATGTTCGCTACAAGGAAATTGTCCCGATCTTGCAATTGAAGAAATGACAAGAACAAATGAACTAAATGATAAAGCAGAAAAAATGATTACAGATCGTTGTATTAAATTGTACGGCTATAAAAAAGGTACAATACAATATATGCATTGCCTGCAAATTTCAGGATCTGTATACAGGATTCATAGACAGTATGATGGTGTTGAGGAAGCTTATCGTAAATTAAGAAATGCTTTTGGAGAACAAGAAATGGCTTGTCAAGATTACGGCTTTAAACTTCATACTCCCAATTATGCTATCTGTATAAAAGAACTGGAAGAAGATTACATCAGACAGGAAGCAATTTCGGCATCTGCTGAAGCTCAGAGAGCAAGCAGCAGATTAAATTGTCATTCGCAAACAATATTGGGAACGACTTATACAACGTGTAATTAAAATTAAATATCATATTTTCGCTTAAGCCCTCTGTCTTGAGGGCTTTTCTTTTACTGTGGATAATTTTAAACCAAATATGTTTATTTTATACTTTACAAAATAAACCAAATATGTTTATGATTACATTAGGTAAACCTAAAAGGAGGATGTCTAATGAATACAAATCTAACAGTTCACATTGAAGCCAAAGTTAAACAGGCCGAAGAGAATATAAAAAACTCTTATCAGCAATATGTTGACGATATTGAAGGTATCAAGGCCCTAATGCCTGAAGACCAGCGCCATATTATCGATGAGCTGGCTGCCGAAGCTGACCGCAGACAGGAACGTCTGCTGACTATCGCCGGCATTTATTTACGCCCGTATGTAACCGCACATATCCGTACGATTCTGGCCTTAGAATCGGCAAACGATACACTGCCCGCTTCGGACAAGACAGCATAAGGAATCCGCCATGGAAAGTTCAAGCGCTTTAGAGACATGCATTTCATCACTGGCCGAAAAAGTTTATGCCCGGAATGACAACCGATATAAATTCACGTTAAACGAACTCATTGCCGAGGTTCAAAGCGAAATTCGCATGCGTAAAAATGTATATGCCAAACACGTCATTGCAAAAACCAAGACCATCGGCGAAGCCAATAAGAAAATTGCGGCTATGGCTGAAATTGAGCTTCTGCTGAAAAATCTGCGCGACGGCCACATCATCCGAACCGACTGCACACTCTTCGGACATCCGATATTGATCGAATATCACGGTCTGCGCAGCCCGTATCGGGAAGAAAACCTAAAAGACCACTTAAAACTTATATTTGAAAAGGCAAACGATAATGGAGATAGATTTTAGGACCCCACGCGAGGCAATCATATACGAGATAGGCCTCCAAACCGGCATCATCCAACGTGAGAAGGAACTGCAAGCCGGGAAAGTAAATTCAATCGACGAATCTGCCAATTTCATCAGCAAAATTCAAAAGCAGGTAGATCTCATCATCAACGTTATCAAAGGCATTTAGGAAGATAATCAATGATTACAAATGAAAAAATCAAAGCAATTGCCAATCTGACGCGGCTGAAAATCATTAAAATTCTGGATAAAGCAGAAGAACTGAGCGTCAGCGAACTGGAGCTTAAGTTAAAGATGTCGCAGTCGGCAATATCGCAGCATCTGGCAATCATGCGCGCGGCCGGTTTGGTTAAGACCAGACGACAGGCTCAACAAATCTTTTATTCCGTTCAGGATGAAAAGACGGCCGCCACCGCAGCCATGCTTCTCAAATGGTAGGTGCACGATGGAAGAAAAATTAAAAATTTTGCATTTGCCGATGATGTATGAATGGTTTGATAAAATCGCATCAGGCGAAAAAACAACCGAATATCGTCAATGTTCTGAGCATTGGAACTACTTATTTACCACCAAACACTATGACTTAGTCCGCTTTCAGCGCGGTTTTTACAAGAAACCGGCGACGATGTTGTTCAAAATTAAACAAATTCACAAATGGCGCGGCGCCAACGACTTAAATCTGGCGGAAGTCTGGGCCATTGAACTCGGCGAAAGGATAGACTGATGAAACTTGTGGAAATTAAAGACATTCGCCCCGGACAGGTTTGGATAAACGACCAAACCGGACTAATTCATACCGTTGACAACTTAGGCAATCTAAGCAACGCAAATAAAGCGGAAACAACCAAAATCAGAGATGAATATTTGAAATCGGCCAAATGCCGGCTTATTGGTAAAATTGGCATTACCCACCGCATTGAGGGCAATAGGCTGGTTGAGATTCCCCGAGCGGCAGGTTTTCAGGTCGATGATGTCGTAAAATTTAATTGGAATGACCCACGCCTTTATGTTATCAACCGCGAAATCGACTTCGGCATCAAGAAAACCCACCCGGATAATTCCTGCTTCGAGGCCACCAACGACCTGTATGGCAGCCGTCAGCTGGTGGATTTTGAACTTAAACGCGTCGGTATTCTCGGCGTTACCCACGAATTTGTCAACAATCGGGAGGCAGAATAATGAGTTTAATGGATGATTTTAACGCTGGTAAACTTTACGGCTGGTATTTTTGCAAAGTTTTAATTGACAACAAAAATCATGTCTGCCCGGTTTTCGTTTCGAAAAATGAAAACGACTTTGAAATTGGAGAAGTCCTAGCTCCTTGTGATTATAACCATTTTGTTGAACTCACCAAAAAGGTTAAAGAGCTAAAAAAAGAAGTCGCCAAAGGAGAAAGAATAATCGGCAAGCTACTTAAAGAGGGGGATGCAGCCATAGAGAAAAACAAACAGTTCAGCGGCCTGCTGAAAGAATGCAGAACTTTGTGCAAAGAGATGATTAAAGTAAACCGCCTTTACATACAAGGAAAATGTATTTGCCCTTGTAAAGAAAGTATTACAGACATTCTAACCCGTATCAACGCCGCCCTTGGCAAAAATGAAAGGCCTGATAATGGTTAAGCGATTCCAATCTCCTCAGGGCTATACCGTTCTTAAAATGTCGTTATTTGAATGTACATTCATTTTCAAAGGCGGAGCCGGAATTTGCGACAACTGCGGACGTGCCGTTTTGGAAGGTTATTATGTCCCGGTATTAAACCATTATCTCTGCCCGAAATGCTATCAGGATTTTACCCAGTGCACCCCTTATTACCCGGAAGACGCCTATTTTGAAAGTTACTGGCTGGATTATGTTTCAAAACGCATAAAAAAGCTCGGCCTTTCCCTACAACAAACGGAGACAGAATAATGTTAAACAATCAATATATCTTGATGGACACCAAGCCGGAGATTGATGTTGTCTTATTCTGCGGCGGCGGAGGTGCAGATACCGGTATTGAACAGGCGACCGGCACACCCGTTGATATCGCAATAAACCATGATCCTGAGGCAATCGGCATGCACGCGGCCAATCATCCGCAAACTGTACATTTCAAAGAGGATGTATTCGCAGTTCATCCGCTGGTTGCCACACGCGGCCGGCCGATACGTCTGCTTTGGGCTTCCCCGGATTGTACCCATTTTTCTATTGCCAAAGGCGGCACGCCCTGCAGCAAAAAGATCCGCTCGCTGGCTTGGGTTGTCATTAAATGGGCTAAAACCGTACGCCCGCGAATGATTTTTCTTGAAAACGTCAAGGAATTTCAGACTTGGGGACCGCTCGGACCGGACAACCGGCCGGATAAATCCCGCGCCGGCGAAACCTTTAACCGCTGGATTGCTGAACTGCGCGGGCTTGGCTATCAAGTCGAATGGCGGGTTTTGGCGGCCTGCGACTATGGCGCACCCACCAGCCGCAAACGCTTGTTCCTGATTGCCCGTTGCGACGGACAACCGATTGTTTGGCCGGATCCGACCCACGGCAACCCAAGGAATCCGGAAACCAAGAAAAAGAAACTCAAGCCATGGCACACAGCGGCAGAGATTATCGACTGGACAATCCCCTGCCCGTCAATTTTTGAGCGCAAGAAACCGTTGTCAGAGAATACGCTGCGCCGGATTGCTAAAGGAATACAGAAGTTTGTTTTGAATAACCCGAAACCTTTTATTGTCAGCATTGCCAACTGGTCAAGCGATTCCATTAATCCGGCGGATAAGCCTTTAACAACCGTAACCGCAAACCCCAAAGGCGGCCATCACGCTCTTGTTGTTCCGACATTGGTTCAGGTCAACCACACCGGCAACGACCACCGCGTCCAAACGCCGGATAACCCGCTGCCGACATTAACCGCCAAGAACAGCCACGCCGTTGCGGCCGCAACCTTAATTAATATCGGTTACGGCGACAAAGACGGAAAACGCGTGCCGGGGCTTGATGTTCCTCTTGGAACTGTCGTCTCCGGCGGCAAGAAACACGCGCTTGTGTCGGCTTTCCTGGCTCGTCAGTACGGGCAATCGGTCGGCACAGCTGCAGACGCGCCGCTTGGTACCATTACCCGGATAGACCACAGTCAGGTTGTAACCGCCTTTTTAGCTAAACACTACACCGGCGCCACCGGTTCGGAAATGAACAAGCCGGTTGACACTATAACGGCAATAGACCACAACAGCCTTGTAACTTCTCATCTTGTCAAAATGCGCGGCACCAATGTCGGCCAAAGCGTGGAAGAACCGTTGCAGACCATCAGCGCACAGGGCAAGCATTTTGCCGAAGTCCGGGCTTTACTCGTGAAATACTACGGCAATGAAAAAGACGGCCAGCCACTCAATGAACCTCTGGACACGATACCGACCAAAGACCGCTTTGCCCTGATAACCGTTTACATCGGCGGCGAACCGTACGTTATTGTCGATATTGGCCTGCGTATGCTCCAGCCGCATGAACTCTATGCCGCGCAGGGCTTTCCTGCCGACTATATCTTCGACCGTCAGGCCGACGGTACCCCGATAACCAAGACTGCACAGGTGCAGAAGTGCGGCAACGCGGTTTGTCCGCCTGTTGCCCGGGCCATCGTTACGGCAAATCTGATTGCACCGAATTTCATGGAGAAAGCAGCATGACCTCTGATTTACATAAGCGATTAAAAGACTACGAAGACACCCTTCGTTATTATGCACGAAAAGAAATGTATATTGAAGAATTTGCCGGATATGATTTGGATACCGCCGTTTATGATACAAAAATCAATCCCAACAACAAAGCCAAGAATGTCTTAGAAAAATACGGGAAAGGAGTAGATGATGAATGATAACGGATTTATGACACCGGAAGAAATGAAGAAAAAGCTTGGGTTAGATCCCTACACCGACAATCGAACTCTTAACAAATACGTCCGGCAGGGCCTATTGGAAGTCAAACCTTATTCCCGGAAAACGAAACTTTACCGCGAAGTTAACGATAATAAGCCTAATCCTGAAACTGAAACCAGTTTTGCTAACGATGACTGGATAATTGATGAAGCGATCGCGCGATAAAATACCTTACCTCACGGCTAAGAAGATAAAAGGAGGAAAGACGGCTTATTATTTCAACCTTCCGAAACGCTTAATCCCGGAAGGCTGCGATATGAGGCCGTCTTATGCCCTTGGCTGTGACTATTTATCGGCCTGCGAACAAGCGATTAAATTAAACCGTCAGCTTAATGATTTTCGTAAATATAAAGATAACCTTCGGGAAAAATCTTTAATGTTTGTTTGGACGAACTACAAAGAAAGCCGTTTATATAAAAAATTAAGTGAGAGGACTGCCAAATCATACGCATACGCAATTGAACGTCTCTGCAAAATAAAATCCGGCAGCAGCGGCACAGCCTTTAAAGACATTCCATTGGATAAATTTGATTATGATTCCGCATATAACCTTTATGAGAAGTTTGTCGGACTTTTCAAGCAGTATCAAGCAATGTATTGCATCACGGTCTTACGTCTGCTTTATAATTTCGGATTGAATAAAGGTTACTTTACCAGAAAGAATCCGTTTGAAAATTTACGTATTACCAAACCAAAGCCCAAAAAGAAAATTATCCCGGCGGAACATATACATTTATTAATTACCAAAGCTTACGAGCTGGGCTATGCTTTTGTCGCTCTGGCAATAGAACTTAATTTCTATCTGGCTCAACGACCGGCTGATGTACTGAAATTGAGGAAACAACATATTTATAAAAAAGGCAAAAACTACTTTTTTGACATTATTCAAAATAAAACCGGCAAAGAAGTCCGAATTCCGATACCGCCGCATCTTGTTGATAAAGTTCTCGCACAAGAAGATTATATTATTTGCGATGATTACGGCAATTTTACCGTCGAACGTTTTTCCGATTATTTCAAAAAAGTGCGCGATGCCCTTGGTTTTGATTATGTTTTCAAAAATATGCGCCATACGGCCAGCACCGCATATGCCGAAGCCGGCGTTACTTCTGCAGCAACAATTTCCATAACCGGACATACCAACGAAAAAATATTTAACGAAGTTTATAAGGCCAACACTGACACGTTGAGTTTAAGAGCATTAAACAAGCGATTAAAAGCAGAAAGTCAGAATAATAAAAAAACAGAGTCAGAATGAAAATTTATTATTGTTATTTTTCAACATATTAGAACGAACAAGTAACAGACTTAAAATCTGTTGTCCGCAAGGACGTGCCGGTTCGATTCCGGCCTAGCGCACCATATATTTCGCCCCTTTGAGGGCGATTTTTGTTATATAAAACCAAGCCTTTGAGCCAGTCCGATTTTGGTGGTTTTGAAAATGGTAATTTTTGCACTATGACTTGGAAAATAAAGGTAAATGTATCAATTTGCCAGAAAGAAAACTTCCTTAATTGACGATTTTATAAATTTGTGAAAATATCTCTGTATACTTATATGCTAGGGGTATTCTCACATGAAATCTAAAGTTAAATCTTTATTGTTTTGGGCGTCTTTTTTTTCTTACTCATTTGTTTAATGTTCTGGGGGAAATTTGTTTTAATCGTTAATGATGTACTTACCAGCGAATACTATTTTGACGTAATCTTCAATATTTTTTGTGTTATCGGATATTTATTTATAGTTGTATATGTAATTTTTGCAGTTCTTATTTTCGCAAATAAATTTCCTGAAAAAATAAAGAAATTTGAAAAAATCAAATATTTGACATTAATGATTATTTTGTTACTGGGTGAAATTATATATATTGGCTCTGTTATGTATGATTTTAATTAGATACTCATAAACAAGCTCGGATATTTCCAGCTAAATTTTTAAAATCCTCATAAAACTTAGTCCAACACCACAGCAATATGCACCAGATTTTAAAGAGCTTTTTTGTTTTTTGCAGTTTTCCTTTCCGTTAAGATGGCAAACGCGGACAGGAAACCATGGTTTTGGCATTTAACGAATTTGAATGCCCTTTTGATAATTGCTTTGCAAGGTGAATTTGTTGTCGGAAGTATCGTAGATATAGAGATTATCAACCAGTGTTTTATATTGTTCCAGATAGGTTTTGACCAATTCGTTGCGTTTGACAATCATTTCCCGGGAGGTATGGCGCCGGGTGATTTTTTCCCGCAGTTCGGCACGGCGGCAGGCAATATCGAGATTGCAGAGGATAAAGTACATTTCGGTTGCGTAGCCTTTTTTCTTCAGATTTTTAATCAGTTCGACATGCGGATTGTTTACGCCGCTGTGTTCCAGCCAGATATCGGCCTTTTTTTCAACCGCGCGGCGCAGCGCTTCATAACCGATAATCCGAGCCGGCATTTCCCAACGATTGAATGCCCGCACCGCGCCCAACCGGTAAATGTCCTGCCGATAAGCGGGCAGGCTTTCCATAATCTTGTCAAAACTGATAAAAAGCCGTTCGTCCCAATGTGAATTTTTGCAGAATGTCGTTTTGCCGGCACCGGGAATGCCCCCTATCTGCACAAAATGCGGTGCAGTCTGCGATACAGCTCCCGCCAGCAGGCCGGCCAGCAGAGTTTCATATTCCGGAGTGCGGATGGTTTCATAATCGTAAGGTATCAGTTCGCCGACGGCGGGCAGTAAGTCAGACAGTTGCATTTGGGCGGCAGGCTCCCCATATTTTATTCAGTTATTCGCTTGCACATTAGCATTATTTAAGCTACTGTACGCACCACTATAACAATTTCAGCAAAAAGGTAAATATAAAATGACAAAAATTAATTGGAAACCGGGGACAATGTTATCGCCTTTGCCGCCGGTGATGGTTTCGTGCGGAACCGTTGACAAGCCGAATGTAATGACCGTGGCCTGGACCGGCATTATCAGCAGCGATCCGGTGATGACTTATGTCTCCATCCGCCCGCAGCGTTATTCGCATGACATCATCAAAGAAAGCGGCGAATTTGTGATTAACCTGCCGACCTGGAATATGGTGACCGCCGTTGATTTCTGCGGCGTAAAATCAGGACGTGACATTGACAAATTTAAAGAAATGAATCTGACGGCAGCTCCCTGCGCCAACGTCAGCGCGCCGCAGATTGAAGAATGCCCGGTTTCGATTGCATGTAAAGTCAAAAGCGTGACCAATTACGGGGTTCATGACATGTTTCTGGCCGAAGTGGTCGGGGTCAGCGTCGATGATAAATACATCAACGCAAAAGGGGCGCTTGATTTGGAGAAAGCAGGCATTCTGGCTTATGCCCACGGCAACTATTATACGCTGGGACGCAATCTCGGAAATTTCGGCTTTTCGGTCAATAAGGCCAAATTAAAACAGATGCAGAAAATGGAAAAAGTTGAAGTTGAGGTCAAGAAACCAAAGAAGGCCTCCGATGAAAAAGACACCGGCAAACGTTTCCCGGTGCGTCGGTCTCCTTTCGGCAGACGCCCGCTGAAAAAAGACGACGCTTTTCGCAAGACTTATAAACCGGAAAGAGACGACCGCCGGGTTCGCGACGAGAACAGCAAGCCGTTTAACCGTGACGGCGGAAACCGGCGCGACTTTCGCGGCGACGGCCAGGGCAAACGCAATTTCAGTGCCGGACGTCGGCCTGTTTCCGGGTTTGGTAAAAAGCCGGGCGGACATAAGCCGGCAAACGGAAAAGCTTTTCGCAAAGCCTGAACGTCAAACAAAATCCCCGGGTTATCCCGGGGATTTTGTTTGACCGGAATTGCTTGATTTTATTTCGTTTATCCCCTATACTGGCGGCGTAAGAGAATTCTCAACCCTGCAGCGGGAGAAAACCCATGACCGACGCCGTTTATTTATCCTTTATGCCTGACCGTCACGCTTTCGGCATTTCCGAAGATGAAATCGAAAAAATTACTGCTGCCGGAAAGCAGCCGAAAATCATGATTGCACCGGATGACTGGAAAAAACTTAACCCCTCAGCCTCTTCCCCAAACGCCCGCCCCTTAATTGCCTTTCTGATGGGACGGGAGAACGGCTTTTATCTGATGCTGGAAAACTATGTCCGGGCTTTGGCTCAAACCGGTGTTGATTTAAAAATTCTGACCCATTGCGATGGGCCGGATGCGCTGAATGACGTTGACGGCCTCATTCTCCCGGGGCGTCTGGATGATCCGTTAAACACGTTTGCAGCCCCTTCCCTGCCGAAAAAACCGGTTTTATGCTCACTGACATACGTCAATTTGGTGCGCGAGGCAGAAAAACGCGGCATTCCGGTTTTGGGCATTGCCGCCGGAGCCAAAATTATCGGACGTCTGCACGGTATCCGCCCGCTGAGATCTCCGTCCGACGATCGTTCGCGGCTGCGGGTCAAGAGTTTGAAGCTGTTATCCGTTTTTCCGGAGACTGAGCTTTATCGGATTATGGGGAACGTCCGCAAAATGAAAATTTATTCGGTGGACGAACCGCATTTGCAGGTTGATGCCAAGTCCGATATGAAAATTTATGCCGTCAGCGGCGATGTTCCCGAGGCCTGGGGCAAAGAAAACATTCTTTGCGTGCGCTGGGAACCGGAAGATGTCAGCGTTGATGCCGACAAATATACGCTGAACGTTTATAAATGGCTGGAAAAGAAAGCCAAGGAACATCAAAAATCCGTCCGCAGCAAAGCGCATCCGTGACGACGCGACAACAAAAAACAGGCCTGCCGGCGCAGGCCTGTTTAAGGTTTAAAACATCGTCAGCGGGACTGCCAATAGGCCAGTTCGGCGCGAAGATTCGTACGGGCATCCCGTTCAAACATTTCCCGAAAAGCCGCCGTTTTATATAAAGGCTTTCGTTTCAATAAACCGCGCAAAAACTCAATTCGCCCGTTTCGATAAGTTTTTTCATCAAACCGGAGATATTCACGGCGAATGTTGGCGGCATAAATTCCGTAATTGAAAGTATCACCAAGAATAGCCAGGTCCAAATCACTGATTATGTTCATATCCGGGGTCATGTCGTTTTGACACTGACGGTGCGCCGTAGCACCAATCAGAGTTGCCGCATTTTCAGACAGTTCCCGGTCGAAAACGCGACGACGCATCATGCGGCAGGACGCTGCCTCATCGGTATCGTCTCCGGTATTGACGGCATCGTGATAAAACAACGCCAATTCCATTGCCGCCGGATTTTGAACTTTCAGCCGTCCGAGGTTTTCCATAATCTGCCAGTAATTCAGCATATACGCGACATGCGACAGCGTATGATGCCGGCGGCCGCAGGAATATGCCCGTACCAATTCGTCATATGCTTCCGCGGCAGCGGCTGCCGAAAGTGCATTTGCCTGCATTAAAGCAACAAAGCGTTCGGACAGGCAATGTCTCATCAACAGGGCATGAACGCCCGGCATAACATAACGCTGAGCCGCAATATATTCGCCGAGGCGGCACAAACCGCGAACGTTTGAAGAAGAAACATATGTCATATCTTCTTTGGGCACCGGAATGGTAGCCATACTCAGCCGTGCTTTGCGGACTTCCAAAATCTGTTTGTTAAGAATTGAGGCCTGCATTTCGCCGTCATGGTCACCGACAATCCGCTCTCCGCGAATCAATGCCGTGGCTCCCGAGCGCAAAGCGCAGTCAACGGTCAAATCCCGATAGCCGACAATTTCAACGCAGCCGCGATTTTCCCTCAGCCGGCAGACAGCTTTTTCTTCCGAACGCGAAAAGCGGTATCCGACCAAATCTCGGTATTCATATTCAAAGAGCAGATCATCCAGGGCGGCATTTATCATCTCACAGCGTTCGTCAAGAGAATAAAGCTGCTGTTTACTGTCATTGATGCCGACGCCGACAATGACTTTTTGATAGTCGTTCAATGCCTCACAGACAATTCCCAAGTGTCCGCGGGTCACCGGAGAGAAAGATCCGGCGTAAAATCCGATATTTGCCATAATAATGTCGTATTAAGTGATTAATAATTAAAAATATTTTTCAGTATGGGAACAAATCCGCCTTTTGTCAACTCAAAACAAAAACCTCCGTTCAGGAACGGAGGTCAAAAACTTCAAAGGAAGATTTAAGAAAATCATGAAGGGCGTTGTCTCGGAAAAATTTATCGCAATCGGCTTCCGTACTCACTTTATCTGACGGAATCGGACGGTATTTCTGCAAGTGATATTCCTTAACGCCTTTAGCTTTCAAATCCCGGGCAATGGCATAAATATCTTCAATATCCAGCAGCCGAGGATCGCAGGTCGTGCGGCACTCAAAAGGCTTGCCCGCAGCCAGAAGCAGATCCAAACTGGAGAGAATATTCTTCAACGGAGTTTTGCTGCCGGTCCCCTGATGATAACGCTCTTCAACAAAAGGTGTTTTAATATCAAAGCCCACCCAGTCAACCAAAGGCAAGACCTCGGCTAACTTTTCCGGACGATAGCCGCCGGTGTGCAGGGCGATTTTATATCCCATATCCCGGACTTGGCTCATTGCCTGCGCCAGATTGTCCTGAACCAGAGGTTCGCCGCCGCTGAAGACCACCGCATCAAGAATCCCTTTGCGGCGTTCCAAAAATTCAACAAACTTGCTCCAGACGAAATTCGTTTCGGCACCGATTTTCTGCAGCGGGGTATTATAACAAAAGGGGCAGCGCCAGGGGCACCCCTGTAAAAAAACAACCGCGGCCATGTGCCCAGGAAAATCGACGGTGCTGAAAGTTTCAACACCGCCGACAATCAGATTTGCATTCATAATTTCAAGCCGGAAATTATTCAGCCGCAATATTCATCACTTCGCTGCAGCCGCCGCATACTGCCTTGCTTTCTGAGAAGCAGGTGCGGGAGTAAAATTCAGACTTTTTACCTTTGTTGAATTCGGAAACCGGGCGGAAATATCCCATAACGCGGGTCCAAACTTCGCAAGGCTGTCTTTCTTCATCGCTTAATTTGATATCTTCAAAATTAACAGTTGTCATTATTCTATTCTCCAAGGGGGTTAAATTTTACTCTATGCAACTTCGGTTCTGGAAGCTGCGGCTCTTTTCTCTGCCTTCTTTTCTTCGTCGCAAATCGGGCAGAATTTGTGTTCTCCGGAAATATATCCGTGCTTGGGGCAAACGGAGAAAGTCGGAGTGATGGTGACATACGGCAGGCGGTAGTTGGTCAACACTTTGCGGACAATGTCACGGCAGACTTTGGCGGAGGAAATGCGCTGTCCCATATAGAGGTGCAGCACGGTGCCGCCGGTGTATTTGGTCTGCAGGGTTGACTGCAGATCCAAAGCTTCAAACGGGTCATCGGTGAAACCGACCGGCAACTGCGAAGAGTTGGTATAATAGGGGTTTTCTTCGGTTCCGGCCTGAATGATGCCTTTGAAACGTTTTTTGTCTTCACGGGCGAAACGGTAGGTCGCACTCTCGGCCGGCGTGGCTTCGAGATTGTACATGTGGCCGGTTTCTTCCTGAATTTTAACCATTTTGGCACGGATGTAATCCAGGAATTTAACGGCAAAATCCTGTCCCCACTGGTCGGCGATGTTGTGCTCGTCGTTGGTGAAGTTGCGGATCATTTCATTGATACCGTTGACGCCAATGGTCGAGAAGTGATTGCGCAGCGTACCGAGGTAGCGTTTGGTGAACGGGAACAGGCCGTTGTCAATCAGTCTCTGAATAACTTTGCGTTTGATTTCCAGCGATGTGCGGGCAATGTTCATCAACTCGTCAACACGGGCAAACAAGCCGGCTTCGTCACCTTTATAAACATAACCCAGACGGGCACAGTTGAAGGTAATAACACCGATGGAGCCGGTCTGTTCGGCAGAACCGAACAAGCCGTTGCCGCGGGCAAGAAGTTCACGCAGATCTAACTGCAGGCGGCAGCACATGGAACGAATCTGCCCCGGTTTCAGAACAGAATTAATGAAGTTCTGGAAGTAAGGCAAACCGTATTTGGCAGTCATTTCGAACAGAAGTTCGGTATTGTCGTCTTCCCAGGGGAAATCCGGCGTCATGTTATAGGTCGGAATCGGGAAGGTGAACGGACGGCCTTTGATATCGCCTTTCATCATGACGGTCATATAGGCCTTGTTAATCATGTGCATTTCTTCCTTCAGGTCGCCATAGGTGAACGGCTGTTCGACACCGGCAATAATCGGATGTTTGTCACGCAGATCTTCCGGGCAGACCCAGTCGAAAGTAAAGTTGGTAAACGGCGTCTGGGAACCCCAGCGGGAAGGAACGTTCAGATTATAAATCAGCTCCTGAATGGACTGTTCAACCTGTTCATAGGTCAGGTGGTCGGCGCGGATGTAAGGAGCGAGATAGGTATCGACCGAAGAGAAAGCCTGTGCGCCGGCCCATTCATTTTGCAAGGTGCCCATAAAGTTGACCATCTGGCCGACGGCAGCGGAAAGATGTTTGGCCGGACCGGCCTCGGTTTTGCCCGGAACACCGTTGAAGCCTTCATGCAGCAGGTTTTTCAAAGACCAACCGGCACAGTAAGCAGCCAGCATGTCCAAATCGTGAATATGGATATCGCCGTTGCGATGAGCTTCGCCGACCTCTGCCGGATAAACATGGCTTAACCAGTAGTTGGCGGTAACCTTGCCGGAAACGTTCAAAATCAAACCGCCGTTGGAATAGCCCTGATTGGCGTTAGCGTTAACGCGCCAGTCCAGTTTTTCCAGATATTCGTTAATTGAGCTTTCGACATCGACCATAACCTTGCGGTCGGTGCGGGCGCGGTTGCGCTGGTCACGATATAAAATATAGGCTTTGGCCGTGGCAAAATAGTTGGCGGAAATTAAAACCTGTTCTACTATATCTTGTATGTGTTCGATAGTCGGCAGGGATTCCGAGAATTTGTGCTTTAAGACTTTCAAAACCTGACTGGTGAGCAGCCAGCTTTCGGATTCACCGAACTCGCCAGTGGATTCCCCCGCTTTTTTAATGGCATTGTAAATTTTGTTGCTATCAAACGGAGCGAGGGTGCCGTCACGTTTGGTAACCGAATCAATCGCGATGTTCTCGTTGGCGATTGTGCTGTGGTAGGTATTCTCGGACATCTCTATTCAACTATTCCCTAACTGTGGTGTTTACGTTACATTTTGTGTCTCAACTGACATTTACATACCATATATAGTTTAACAAAGATTTAAACCACTCAATATATTGTATGCACAATTATTTTTCCGGTGACATGCAAATCAGTTTTTCTGCGCCTATATTGGAATAGTCAGCGGGGATAAACAATAGCAAAAAAGGAACTTTTGAGACTTGACAGGGCTATCCCTTTATAAAACAATCAAAAAAAATTTTCTGGTGGGTGGATAAGTTTGTTAACCTTTATTTTATCTATATAAATCAATCAGTTAGTTTTATTTTTAATCCACATAATTGTCCACAGTATCTTACCGAAAAAGGGAATCGGATTCCCGACTCGACGAAAGCCCTGTTTTCTTTCGGGAATAAACATGCCAAAGAAGATTGTACCCTAAAAAAAAAGAAAACGGATTCCCTTTACGGGGAATCCGCTGAATAAACCGTAACCACAAGATATTGTGGTCTGACCGATATCAGAATCGGGCGGGGGCGCGAACCTCAACTTCTTCGCCGACAGCCTCGTCATCCACATAAGTGTCTTTGCAGACGGAACTGAGACAACGTTTCAAAACCGTCGCTTTACGCCCGTCGGTCAAACCGTCAACCCGCATAGACGGCACAAAGACTTCTTTAATTTTCAGCTTAAAGGTCAGATAGCCGACATTGCCGTTTTCGTCGGTCACATAAAGTTTGATATTATACTGCCCGACGTTGGAAGGCATGGCAATCCCCTCAAAGCGGTGATTCTTTTCGTCATAATTCAGCCATTTCGGCAACGGCGAATCGTCAATCAAGCCGGCTTTGGTGGTAATTTTACCGACCAGTTCCATTTTATCGAATACGGCAGAAGGCACGTCGATTTTAATACGCTGGCCGGTCTCGACTTCATAGTCGGGAATCAAAGAACTCATATTGACCGGCGGGCGTTTGGCCGGCACATCCAGCAGATAAGGACGGTTATCGGGAATAAATTCGCCTTCGCGCCATTTTTCCAACGTTTTATGCAGTGCCACCGCAATTTTAGACGGTTTGTCGTTCAGCATATAATAGGGAATCGCATCCAGGCCGATGGTTGCATAGAGATTGCCCAATGCATCCTGTACTTCGGCATAAGCGAGAAAGGCCTGAACCTCATCATCAACCGCACGGGCAGATTCGAGAATGCTCTTGGAATTGCCGCTGCCGTCCTTGATCGTGATATCTTCGGCGATATTTTCAGAGGTGTCGGCAATTTCCATATTAATCTGATAGTCTTCAACCGCAGAGGTATAACGCGCCCAGGCCACATAAACCTGACTGATAATCAGATTGGTCATTCTTTGGCGGCGCAAATCGTTCAGCTCGCTGATTTTGGGATTGCGCACGTCTTCCATTACCGTCATGCTGACCTGCTGCGCCTGTTTTGACCACAGGCGGTTGTAATAGTTTGGGTCATTTTTATATTTGTTCAGTTCCGGTTCTTTAAATCCTTTGACCACGATTTTCAAATCTTCGACATTTGCAGATAAATCATGGGCACGCATTTCGGGACGATTGGTCAGAGCCAGCCATTCCAGCTGCGCCAGCTCGTTTTTAAGCGCCGGCAGTTCAAAATTGCCGTATTCGGAACCGACCAGCTTAAATTCGGTAGAAGGATGAAATCCCATTAATGAAGCCAGCCGGGTTTCGGCGGTTTCCATTTTGCGGCGCAGATCCGAAGCCTTTTTGACCGCTTCCATATAATCGCGTTTTTTCTGAAGCTCCTCGGTGGTCAGGTATTTTCCCTGTTCAGCCAGCTCTTTGGCTCGGGCGTTCATTTCATCCACCTCAAGCGTCATATACTCGGTCATGTCGTCGATAACGGGAATCAGTTTTTGAGCAGCCAGGCTTTGCCAGTAGAGGCTGCGGGTTTCCTGCAGAATGTTATGGATAACTTTGCGGCTTTGCTCGGTGGCAACACCATTTTTATAGGTAGGATCAATGTTCTGATAATAAACGGTCGAAATGTCGAGCACGTTCCAGGCAACTTTCAAATCAGGGCTCATGCGCGTGTTGAGCGTGGCATTGTCATAACCGGCATGGCTGGCAATCTCGCTCAGTTTGTCAGTCGGAACCTTTCCCGCTTCAATCAAGCTCTGCTGATAGGAGATCAGGCGGCGGGTATAGTTATATTTTAATGCCAGAGCCATGGCCATATACATGTCAATCGGCTTTTCAATTTTCTGCGGCGTGCCGACATACATATTCTGCATATCAACATCTACGCGGACGGCCCGGTCCCAGTCGGTGTAATAGGCCGGGGGCGTTCCGTTTCCGTTGTAGCCGTTGTCATTGCTCATGCAGGCGGTCAGCGCCAAACCCGCGCCAACGACCGACAATAAAATTTTCTTCATAACATAAACCCTTTATATACTTCTCTATGTTATTATCATTATATCAAGATTTCGAATCTGAACAGTATTTATTTGATTTTATTCCACTTTCATGTATAGAATACATGGTGAGGCTTAACTTGAGGTTAAATTTTCAAGATGTTAGAAATTTTTAATACGGTCTTCAAATACAAGGAAAAGCAGAGCCCCGACCAGCTCGGCTTTTATCCGGAACGGGTGCATGTCAACGCCATGCCCGAACGCCGTTATCTGTGGACCTCAAGGGTTTTGGTTATTCTGGCCTGCCTGAGCATCTGCCTGAACATGATGCTGGCCGCAACAATCTATCTGCTGCTGCCGCAGCGGACGGTACAGCCCAAGCTGTTTCAGATCAACAAATATTTCAGCATGCTGGAGCAGGTGCAGCCGGCGGAAATCAACTTTCCGGTTTCGGATTTGATTACCGAGCAGCATATTACCGAATATATTCTGCTGCGCTATCTGGTGAGCTCAGATTATGACGAACTGGTTACCCGCTGGGGTCCCGGCTCGACAATTTACTGGTATTCGTCGCCGGTCGTGTTCCGTGAATTCAGTGAAAACGACGTGGCTTACAGCATTATGCAGTTCAGGCAGAAATCGTTACAGCGCGACGTGGAAATCGACTGGATCAAACCGGCGGCTTTAGGCCTGTGGCAGGTACAGTTCCGCACAATGGACTATCTGCCCGGTTCAGACAAACCGACCACCAGCATCTGGCGGGCTACCATGCGCATTACCTATGTGCGTATCCCGTTTGCCAAACGCGAAGACGCCATTGCCAATCCGTTCGGTTTTCTGGTGCAAAACTTCTCGCTGGCTTATCACGGTTCTTCGGAATCTTCCGCCCATTATCTGGAAAGAGTCAAACAGGAAACGCAGGACGCATACAGACGCTATAATGCGCCGCGGCGGGAGTAAGGATTTATCAGCGTTTCTCTGCCAAGGACATTGTTTGCAAACAAAGAAAAGCCCCTCTTGCGAGGGGCTTGGCTTATTTGCCGAAGACTTTTTTATCCAGGCGTTCCAATTCGTCGATATAATGCGAAATCAGCCCCAGCCCTTTATTCCAGAAAGCCGGGTCATCCGGATTCAGTCCGAAAGGTTTGAGCAGTTTATCATAATCGGTTATGGCCGTTTTTGACAGCATATCCAGATATTTGTCAGGAAAGTCCTTGACATTTCCTTCCTGATAAACCTGATAAAGCGAATTAACCAGACAATCGGCAAAAGAGTAGCAATAGACATAGAACGGACGGAAGAAGAAATGTCCGACCTGTGACCATATCTGCGCATTTTCATCGCCCATTTCCACATAAGGGCCTTGCGCGGCGCGCATTTCCTCAAGCCAGATTTCACCGAGACGGTCGGCGGAGAGTTCACCCTCGCGGCGCTCGTTATGCACCCGGGTTTCAAAGAAATGAAAAGCAATCTGGCGGACGGCCGTATTAATCATATCACTGACCTTTCCGGCAATCAGGCAGAGCTTTTCCTTATCATCGGCTGTCTGTTTCAACAATGACTGAAACGTCATCATCTCGCCGAAGACCGATGCAACTTCCTCGGTGGTCATACGGCTGGTTTCATTCAGGTCGCCGTTTTTACGGCGGGTCATCATGTGGCAGCCGTGGCCGAGCTCGTGTGCCAGCGTCAGAACATCATTCTGTTTGCCGACAAAGTTCAAAAACAGATAAGGATGGCGGCTGTTGACCGGACCCGAGGCAAAAGCTCCTCCCCGTTTGCCGTCGCGCGGGGGAACGTCAATCCACGGATGATCAAAGAAATTGCGGGCAATATCATAGAGCTTGGGCGAAAATTCATTATAAGCGTCCAAAACAATTTTAACGCTCTCTTCCCAGGAATAACGGCGATCATCGCAAAACGGCAGCGGCGCGTTGCGGTCCCAGTACTTAAGCTTGTCAACACCGAGCCATTTGGCTTTAAGTTTATAAAAGCGATGAGCGATTTTCCCGTAATTGTCGCGGACGGTCTGTGCCAGTGTTTCAACCGTGACATCTTTAACGTCTTCACCGAGGTTCGGTCCGGAAACCGGCGTTTTAAAGCCGCGTTTTATATCGGAAATGGCCTTGTCTTTAACCACCATATTGTAAACAAAGCTCATAAACGGTGCATTTTCGCTGCTGACGCGGCAGATTTCCCGTCCGGCTTTTTCACGAACTTCAGCATCTTTATCCAACAGCAGCTTGGTTATTTCGGCATCGTTGTATTTTTGTCCGTCAACCGTGTATTCCAAACGGGAAGACGTTTCCTCATAAAAGCGGACCCACGCCTCCGACGACGTAACCGATTTCTCGACAAAGACTTCTTCCACGGCCTCGGGAAGATCATATTTTTTAAACCGCTGCGCCCGCATGATAAACGGTTTATAAAAAGCAACTTTTTTATTTTTGAGCCATTCTTTCAATGTGGCGGCCGGCAGACGGTTTAATTCCAATCCAAAAAAGATGACCGGTTTGCCGTAATCGGTCAGCTTTTCGCTGGTATTCTGGAAAAAAGCCATCGCTTCTTTATTTTTCATCTGGGTGCACATATTGAGGTAGGCAAAACCGCCCAGCAGGCCGGCCATTTCCGAAAGCTTATTATAAATTTCGAGCGCCCGGGCAAATTCTTCCGCCGACAGACCGGCCAGGCGGCCTTTATATTTTCGGGCAAAAGAAGCCGCGGTTTTGCGGTAGCTTTCCATATCTGCGGCGATCTGCGGGTCATCAATCCCCTTATACATATCGCTCAAATCCCATGCGGGAAGCGTTGGTTTATTTTCCGACATTTTCGTTTGTTTCCTTCCGTTGTGTTTGCGGCTGCTGCGGCGAGGGAAGCTCCGCCGCCTCCCCGCCGTCCGCAACCTGATTTTTAAGCAGCTGTTCGTGCATTGCCTCTAGCTGTTTCATATCCCGACGCAGGTTCGGATTGTCCTGATAAAACTCCTGAACCTCAGGAGCCAGCTCTTCCTCCGGTTCCAAGTCCGGCGTAAAGAAGTAATTGCTCCAAGGTGACGGCTGTTTTCCCTTAACCCAGTCGCCCAGACCGGTAAGCACCACTGCCGCGTCGCAGCGGCTGTTTTCCAAAATCGCGCCGAGCATGCAGAAACTGCGCCCGCGACAATCGTACAGCGCGGCAGCCATGGTTTCGGTACAGGGAATAAAACCGCGTTTTTGATTATCCTGCCGAGGCGAAAAAAGCACAATCAGAAACAGCAGCGCGCTGAGCAACAAAACCAGCGTGACGATGAACCCGAACCAATGCTGTCTGACAAACCCCATTAACCGGCCTTACGTTGTTTATAAAAACTCTCCAGCAATGCCAGTTCTTCGCGGGTGTTGGCTCCGGCAACTTCTTCAGCCGAACATTCAACCACCGCGCATTTCAGCCCTTTGGCGCGGGCAATGGCAATTGCATCGGTAAGATAATACTCGCCGGCGGCATTTTCATTACCGACGGTTTCCAAAATTTCAAACATGGTTTTTCCGGCAAAGCACATACAGCCCGAATTGCACAGGTTAATCGCCTTTTCGGCATCCGAGGCATCTTTGAATTCGACAATTTTTTTCAGTTCGCCGTTTTCAACCACCAGACGTCCGTAACGGGCGGCATCTTCGGGGCGGAAGCCCAAAACGACAATCGAATAGCCTTCGTTCAGCTTGTCAACCGCCGTTTGATAAGTCTGCTCGGTAACCATCGGGCTGTCTCCGAAAATAACCAGGACGGCCCCGTCAAAATTGCCCAGCTTTTCTTTGGCGGAAAGAACCGCATGTCCGGTGCCGAGCTGTTCACGCTGGATGCAGCTTTCATGGGGGGCAACCTCCTGCCGCACCAGATCACCGTCGGGAGCGGTGACGACCACTATTTTCTCAACGCCCATTTTTTCCAGCGTTTCCAGCGGATAGCGAATCATCGGCTTTCCGCAGAGAGGCATCATTACTTTCGGCAGATCGGATTTCATCCGGGTTCCTTTGCCGGCGGCTAAAATTACGGCGGCAATTGCGGGTTTTGTCATAGTCTGGTCTCCTTAAAATTTTATCTTTTCTTAATAACTGTAATCTATACTAGCAAATATGTTTTATTTGTTAACAAAGGGCAGGTTTTTATGAAAAAACTTTTTCTTACGATTTGTTTCAGCATCATCGGCTGGCAAATTATCGACGCCTCGGCCAAAACCGTCGCTTTTGAAGACATGGAAGCCGCCCAGGCTTACAAAGCCTCGCAAGACAATTTGCCCCCTCCGCCGCCGGAAGACGACTCTCCCGACCCGCGCGATACCCGCGCCATGGAAAAATATATTATGGAGCGTTTGAAAAAAGCAACCATTTCCAATCTGGGACCGACGGATTCCATGGACAGGCCCTCCTCGGTCAATATGCAGCACAGCGATGACTACATCGCCAAGATGAATGAAAAAAACAAATCTTTTTTTGAACGGATTTACGATGAAGCCATCAACCGCATTTCTTCAGGCGATACCCGTCCGCGCGGCGACGCCCAAAGCAGCGGCACCCGCTATATTGAACTTAAGCAGGACGATATGCAGCAGTTTCAGGCGCCTGATTTTCCGGTGGTGACGGTTGAGTTTCCGGGCGGAGAAAGGACTTTGGTTCCGGCTCAGGAACATATTCCGTACTTTTCCACTCAGATTGAAATTCTGCCGAACGGCACCGCCAGCATCAATGATACGGCCGTCGTGGTGGCGGCAGGTAAAAAGCTCAAAAACGGCCTGTCCCGGATTATTCCGAAAATATCCACTTCCCGCGAGGGGGTATCCAACAAAATCGATTTAAATCTGGCTTCCGTCAGCATTAACGGTCAGGAGGTTCCCCACAAAATTATTGAAGAAAGCGACAGCTATGTGATTGTGCCGGAGGAAGAATACACACTGGAGCCGGGTGTTTATACCTATAATTTCCAATATCTGGTTGACCGGCAGTTATGGCAATACAACGACTTTAACGAGTTTTACTGGGACGCCACCGGAAGCCGCTGGAATCTGATTATCGGCAAAGCAATGGTTTCCATCCGCCTGCCCGGCAGCAGCAAGCCGCTCAGTTCTCTGGTGTTTCTGGGCTATCCGGATGAGCTGACCAGTGCCGGAACCATGATGAGCGAGCATGAAAACGTTTTGGGTTTTGCGGCTTTGGTTCCGTTGTATATCGGTGAAGGAATGCATGTGATTGTCGCCCTGCCGAAAACCGATTTTGTTCCGGCAGATCGGAACCGCCGGCTGACATGGTTTTTGGAAGACTACGGCGACATTCTTGTTGCAACAGTCGGTCTGCTGAGCATTTTGATTTCTTATTACCTGTCATGGAAATACATTGCCAAAAACAATCTCAAAAACAGCAACAGCTTCAAGCGCGGGGCACCGCTGATGCGTTATCTGGCCATGGGCGTGTTTGACAAGATTTCCTTTGCGGCCTTTCTTTTGGAGCTTTACCGCAAAAACATCATTGACATTCAGCGCGGCGACAAAGATATTCTGCTGGTCAAACGGACCGATAATCTCTCATCGCTGGAAAGAAAAGAACGCAAAGCCGTAAACGCCCTGTTTTCACGCAGCGAAGCCGTGCTGGCGCTGAACGCGGCCAATCAGCTGAAACTGAAACGGGCCTATAAGCAAGTTGAAGCCAACACCCTGCGAAAAGTCAAACAGCTGGCACTCAAGCTCAATATCGGTTATTTGCTTTTCAGCATAGGCATGCTGCTGGTTGCCGAAGCGGCCATGGCCTTGCTCAACATCAACAGCGGACAGGCTTTTGCCGTGCTGACCGCCTGCACGGTTACCATCGCGTTTTATCTGTGGGTATTGAAAACTAAATTCAAATACCGTTGGCTCGGGTTCCTCGGAAAAGTTTTTGCCGTTATTATCATAGCCTTTTCAGTTCTGGTAATGAGCGCGTATCTGCATCTGGTTTCCGCGGTAATGATTTTGGCGGCGGTTTATGTTATTTTCGCCTATACTTCGGTTTTCGCCAAACGCAGCGGCCTTATCAAAAGCAATGTCAAAGATGCCCAGCAGTACAGGGAATATCTTATCCGCAATGCGGAGACAATCAAGCTCGGCCGCGATTTTCTTAATCAGCAGGCCAATATTCTGGCGCTGGATACGGCCGAATTTTTTGAACCGGCCCCGGCAATCAAAGATTATTACAAACTTGACCTGATGACGGAATATTTCGGTAAAACAGGCAAAAAGAAAGGCGTTTAACAACGCCTTCCTTTTTAATCCAGCAGGCTTTTGTCCGCACTTTCCTCTTGCGGGCGGCGATTGTAAAAATAAAGAAAATATTGGTAAATATGTGCCAGATAACAGGATTTGAACACCGCATTCAGTGCCGAGAAAAAAACAACCAGCGCAGAAACGACAAATTTACCCATCCAACTGTCGGCAAATATCCCCTGAGCCAGATTGCCGATCAGCAGCAGCAACACCATAACCGGAAAAGTGGAAAGAATCAGTCCCAGAAAAATTTTAACGGTATTGCCTGAGGTTATGTCAAACGCTTTGCGCAGCCCGATTTCCCGATTGTCAACCGCTACGGCCGAAAGAGCCAGACATAGCCGTGACGCAAAAGCGGCAATAACCAGAACCGACAGAAAATAAGTGCCGAGATAACCCGGATGCCGTACGCCGACACTGCCGGGATTAAACATTTGCCAAAGCCAGGCCAGGACAACGCCGACAATCAGAGCAGCAGCCAACATCAACAGCAAGATAAGCAGGCTGAACAGCAGATATTTTAATTCTCGTCCGCCAAGCGAAATGCGGAACCAGTCATATTCCTCTTTCAAAATGACCGTCCGTGCAAAAGACACCGATACGGCTGCCGAGGCAATTACCGACAGCAGCATGGAGACATTGCTCTGCCAGCCGATACAATTCTGCCCTTCCCGACACTGGGACGGAAAGGACATCAGAACATCGGCCGCCAGCATCAAAACAATCCAAAAAGAGCAGATTTTCATCGCCTTGCCGAAGTTGGCAAAGACATACAGATAAGTCCGTTTCAGACTTTCGCCGAAAGGCAGATTAATCATTGGTTTCATTAACAGTCTCTCCAAACATAAACAACTTCTGGATATAGCAGTGATTGACGAACAGGCTCAGCAGCATCAACAGCATCAGGTCATAAACAAATTCTGACGAAATGCCGAGCCAGAGCGTGCTTTGGGTTTCATAGCCGCGCATCAAAAGATAAAAATTCAGAAAAGCAAACAGCGTCAGAAAGAAAATAAAAAACAGCGCAATCAGAATCCGCAACGTGTTGCCGCGGCTGAGCTGCCAGACCTCTGACCAGGAAGGCAGGCGACAACCCTCAACCGCCAGACCGAACAGCGAATAAAAACGCATAACCGCAAAAGGAACCAAGAAACCGACCGAAACACAGGCAAAATAGGCAACTTCTATCGCAGCGTCGGGATTCGGCTCGCGAATCAGCAGCAGGTAAAACGACAACACGGGAGCCAGATTCAGCAAAAAGAACCCGGCCAACAGTCCCATTGACAGAAAATCGCGCCGGCAGACGGGAAAAATATTCTTCCATCCCAGAGTACAGCCGAGAAACGCCGTTTGATACCATTTTACGGCAAAGCCCAGCAGCAAAACATATTTAAACAAAAAATAAAGCGGCAAAAAACTGCCCCCCACGGCACAGGGGAAATTACGCACCAAAGGCAAATTGCAAATATAAGCATAGCCGAAAACAAAGGAAACCAGGCTCAGCAGCAAAGCATAAAAACTGCCGAGTTTCAGAAGCAAAACAAATTTGTCAACCATAATTCCGAAAGGCAGATAAATCAGTTTAACGGCCGGCAGCCGAACCGCCCCGTCATCAGAAACCCGCGGCGGCAGAAAAGTGCAATTTTCGGCAGGCTTGCTTTTTTTAAGCTTTTCCTTTTTTCCAGACATGGTCAGATTTCCTTTACTGTAGTTACCCCGGGCAGGCTGCGGATGCGGCTTAAGAAGTCCTGGTCGGCAAAGGCAAAGCCGCCGGCCAGTTCTATGCGGACGTCCCAGTCCTTGTTATCGGGTTTAATATATATTTTATTTTTGCCATTTCTATCTTTGGAAAGAATGGCCTTCAAACCGGGCAACGCACTGGCATCGTTCAATTCGATTTCCAGGCCGTTGGCGACATCGGCAATTGCCTTGTCCAGCGTATCGACATTATTAATCATGCAGCGAGGGCGGCCGTCCTCTTCCTGCTTGTCGATGCTCATGCTGACCAATACCGGCAAACCGGAACTCAGCACATTTTCAAACCGGGCCAATCCTTCGGAAAACAGCAGCCCTTCAAAGTTGCTGGTGGCATCGGAAAATTCGACAAAGGCATATTTGTTGCCGCTTTTGCTGATGCGTTTCTGCACCGAATTGACACAGCCGGCCAGTTTGGCGCGAATCGTATCGCCGACTTTAATGTTATGGAAAACCTCCACCGCGGTTTTAACCCCCAGCCGCTCCATGCCGCGGGCATAGCTGTCGAGCGGGTGCGCGGAAAGATAAAAGCCGATAGCCTCAGCTTCGAGTTTCAGCTTTTCCAGCTCCGGCCAATCCGGCTTATCGGCCAGTTTGACGGTGGTATGCAGCTCCTCGGTACCGAACAGCGAAGCCTGAGAACTGGTCTTCAGTTCGCTGGCTGCGGCAATATGCTGCATAATCGTTTCAATGTTGGCAAAAATCTTGCCGCGGTTTTTATCCAAACAGTCAAAAGCCCCGGCCTTGGCCAGCTGTTCCATTTGGCGGCGGTTAATCTGCTTGATGTCGGTACGATGAATGAAATCAGACAAGTCCTTATAAGGGCCGTGCGCCCGGCGTTCATCTTCAATCGCCTGCATATTGGCGGCACCGACGCCTTTAATGGCGCCCAGGGCATAACGGATATTGCCGTCTTCCACCGCAAAGTCGGCACCGGATTTGTTAATATCAGGCTTCAGCACCTCAAAACCCATCTTTTTGCATTCTTCCTTATAAAGAAGCAGTTTCTCGGTGTTGGTAATATCAAGAGACATAACCGCGCACAAGAATTCAACCGGGTAATGCGCTTTCAGATAAGCCGTCTGGTAAGAAATCAGCGAATAAGCAGCGGCGTGTGACTTGTTAAATCCGTAAGAAGCGAACTTTTCCATCTGGTCAAAAATTGCTTCGGCCGTAGCTTGTTCAATGCCGTTTTTAATGGCGCCTTCGGTAAACATTTTGCGCTGTTTCGGAATTTCGTCGCGCATTTTTTTACCCATAACTTTACGCAGCTTGTCCGCACCGCCCATGGTGTAGCCGCCCAATGCGCGGGCGATGTTCATAACCTGCTCCTGATAAATCATAATGCCGTAGGTTTCCTTAAGAATCGGCTCCAGCTGCGGATGCAGGTAAGTAATGTCTTCTTCCCCGTGCTTGCGTTTGATATAGCTCGGAATATTGTCCATCGGGCCCGGGCGGTAGAGGGAAACGATAGCGATAAGGTCTTCAAAACGGTCAGGCTTGATTTGCTTGTGAACGTCTTTCATGCCGGGAGATTCAAACTGGAACACCGCGGAAGTATCGCCGCGCTGCAACAATTCGTAGGTCGGGCGGTCATCCAGATTGATATTGTCCATATCCAGCTCAACGCCGTGCACTTTTTTAACCCAGTCACAGGCGCGTTTAATCACGGTCAGAGTTTTCAGGCCGAGAAAGTCAAACTTAATCAGGCCGGTTTCCTCGACATATTTCATATCATACTGGGTCACCGGCATATCCGACTTCGGATCTTTATAAAGCGGAACCAGCTGGTCAAGCGGGCGGTCGCCGATAACCACACCGGCAGCATGGACACCGGACTGGCGATACAGTCCTTCCAGTTTCATCGCAATGTCAAACAGTTTATTGACCTGCGGGTCGTTTTGACGCATTTCTTCCAACTCAGGAACCTGATCGAGAGATTCCTGCAAGGTCGGATTTTTACCCTGCACGCCGGGCGGAATCATTTTGCTGATGCGGTCTGCCTGAGCATAGGGCATCTGCAGCACACGAGCCACGTCACGAATCACCGCTTTGGATTGCAGCTTACCGTAGGTAATAATCTGCGCCACATGGTCAAAACCGTATTTGTTCTGCACATATTCAATGGTTTTGTAGCGGTTTTCCTGACAGAAGTCGACGTCGAAATCCGGCATGTTAATACGTTCCGGATTAAGGAAACGTTCAAACAGCAGATCCAGTTTCAGCGGATCAAGGTCGGTTACTTTTAAAGACCAAGCCACGATTGAGCCTGCACCGGAACCGCGGCCCGGACCGACCGGCACGCCATGCCCTTTGGACCAGCGGATGAAGTCCGATACGATCAGGAAGTAGCCGGGAAAGCCCATTTTTTTGATAACGCTCAATTCATATTCAAGGCGGGCATAATAACGCTCGTCAATTTCAGCCTTCTCTTCCGCCGTCATTCCCTCAAAATAAACCTGAGCTTTCATTCGCTCATCAAGTCCTTTATAGGCCTCTTCGGTAATAAATTCATCTTGGGTTTTGCCGTCCGGACATTCAAAAATCGGCAGCAGCGGATTAACCTTTTTGGAAAGATAATTGCAACGCTCGGCAATGCGAACCGTGCTTTCGACCGCTTCCGGCAGGTCGCTGAAAAGTTCAATCATTTCCGCTTCGGAGCGGAGGCGGTTATTGGGCGAAAACTTTTTGCGGTTATCGTTGGCAACATATTCACCGGCAGCAATGCAAGCCAGCGCATCATGCGCTTCATACATATCAGCATCAAAAAAGAATGCTTCGTTGGTGGCAACCAGCGGGATATCATATTTATAGGCCAAATTGATAAAATCTTCCTCAGTGCGCTGCTCGGTTTCGAGACCGATGCGCATAATCTCCATATACAAACGGGAGGGGAAAATCTCCTTCAGTTCGACCAGCGTTTTTTCGGCTTCATCTTTACGATTTTCCAGAAGCAAACGGCCAATCTGCCCTTCAACACCACCGGTCAGGGCAATCAGCCCGGCATTCAGCTCACGCAGGTTTTGCAGGCGAATCTGCGGTTTTTCAAGGTTTGGACCGTCGAGGTAGGCGATTTTCATCAGCTTCATAATATTATGATAGCCTTCGTCATTCATGACCAGCAGGATAATCTTATCCGGCTCAATCACGCGCCCTTTGGACTTTAACACGTCATCGGCATCAGGATTGCGCAGATAGAACTGGCAGCCCATAATCGGCTTGACCCCTTCTTCCGAGGCATATTTGGAAAAAGCCTTGCCGCCAAACATATTGGCGGTGTCGGTTACGGCAATGGCGGCAATGCCCTGAGCATGACATTTGTGAATCAGAGCCGGCACCTGCATGGCGCCTTCCGACAACGAATAGGCGGTATGAACTCTTAAATGTACAAATTTAGGCTCTGACATTCTTTCCTCTTAATTGTCGTTATCATAAAAGGAAACCGCTTCTGACACAATCAAAAAATGCGACTCATATACAAGCATCGTACGGCGGCGGCAGTTCATCCCTGCCCCGCCGGTTTCCGAGCGTTTGGATTTACCGTTTTTAATCCAGTTCAGCCAGACGTTCTGCCTGGTCTTCCATGACCAGAGCATCGATAATTTCGCCCAGAGCATCGCCAGAAACCACTTCGTCCAATTTATACAAAGTAAGGTTAATCCGATGGTCGGTTACCCGCCCCTGCGGATAGTTATAGGTGCGAATCCGTTCGGAACGGTCACCGGAACCGACTTGCAACTTGCGGCGTTCGGAATATTCTTTGTCAATGGTCGATTTCTGCAAGTCATACAACTTGGCCCGCAGGTGGTTCATCGCCTTTTCCTTATTTTTATACTGCGAACGGTCGTCCTGACACTGTACGACAACCCCGGTGGGAATATGCGTAATGCGAACGGCGGATTCCGTCCGGTTAACGTGCTGTCCGCCGGCTCCCGAGGCGCGGTAAACGTCAATTTTCAAATCAGCCGGATTGATGTACATATCAACTTCTTCAATCTCGGGCAGAACGGCTACGGTAGCGGCCGACGTGTGCACCCGCCCCTGCGATTCCGTTACCGGCACTCGCTGTACACGGTGTGCGCCGGACTCAAATTTTAATTTGGCAAAAACATCTTTGCCGGTGATTTTGGCGGTTGCCTGCTTGTAGCCGCCCAGGCCGTTTTCATCCACGTCAATGGTTTCAAATTTCCAGCCCTGCAAAGCTGAATAGCGTTGATACATTTCAAACAGCACGGTTCCGAACAAAGCGGCTTCATCACCGCCGGTGCCGGCACGAATTTCGAGAATCGCGTTTTTTTCGTCTTCGGCATCTTTGGGCAGCAGAAGAATTTTAATCTGCTTTTCCAGTTCCGGCAGCTTTTCTTTCAGCTCGTAAAATTCGGCTTCGGCCATTTCGCGCATTTCCTTATCCAGCGAGGAATCATCCATCATCGCCTTGGCATCGGCCATATTTTTTTCGGCATGATTATATTCATGTATTGCTTCCACTACCGGGGTTAAGGCCGCCAATTCCTTATTCATGCGCACCAAATCGTCGGCACCGACGTCGGGAGAAGACAGCAAAGCCGAAATTTCATCGTGGCGGCTTACCACATTCGCCAGTTTTTCAGCAAAAGAGGCCATTAATTTATTTCCTTTTCAATATTATTCAAAGCAACGGTTTTCTGCTCGCCGCTGTCGAGGTTTTTAACGGTAACTTCACCGTTTGCCAGTTCGTCGGGTCCGACGATTACCGCGGCAAATGCATTTGCCTTATTGGCTTTTATCATCCGCTTTTTCATATTGCCGCCGTAACTCTGGTCAACGCTGAAACCGGCTTTGCGCAGACGATAAGCAATTTCGACGGCCTGCAAATTAACATCTTCGGTTACCGGAATAACCGCTACCGGGCGCGGCAGCGAAACATCGGCTTCAAGCAACATGCTTAAACGCTCGACCCCGCAGGCCCAACCGATGCCGGCGACTTTGCCGCCGCCCATCTGTTCGACCAAACCGTCATAGCGGCCGCCAGCCAAAACCGTTCCCTGAGCGCCCAGCTTATCGGTCACCAATTCAAAAACGGTGTGGGAATAATAATCCAGCCCGCGCACCAGACGGTTATTGACGCGGTATTTAATACCCAATTTATCCAATCCGGTCAAGACCTGATTAAAGAAAGAAGTCGAGGCTTCATTCAAACTGTCTTTATACAACGGTGCATTTTCGACTACTTTTTTATCGCAGTCTTCTTTGGAATCAAGCACGCGCAGCGGATTTTTTTCCAGGCGGGCTTTGCTGTCCTCCGACAGCTCATCATAGTGTTCCTGCAAATAAGCCACCAGTTTGGTACGATAGGCATCACGGCTTTCCTGGTCGCCCAAAGAGTTAATTTCAACAGTCACACTGCCGGCCAGGCCTAATTTTTCAACAAACTCATAGGCCATGGAAATAACTTCAATATCCGCCTGCGGATTTTCGACACCAAGAAGTTCAACGCCAAACTGGGTAAACTGGCGCTGACGCCCTTTCTGCGGACGTTCGTAACGAAACATCGGCCCGGCATAATAGAGTTTGACCGGAAGGTTCTGCTGCATCCCCTCAGAGATAAACGAACGGACAACGCCGGCGGTACCTTCCGGACGCAGGGTCAGGCTTTCACCGCCGCGATCCTGAAAACAATACATTTCTTTGGTTACGATATCAGAAGTGTCACCGAGATTGCGGGAAAAAACTTCGGTAAACTCGAAAATCGGAGTTTCAATTTCTTCAAAGCCGTATTTCTCGACAATTTCGCCACCGGTGGCAATCACTTTTTTGGTTTTGCGCTTTGCCTCGCCATAGAGATCATACGTACCGCGCACATTTTGAATTTTAGCCATTTTAACTTACCTTTGCTTCTACCAGACGAACCAGTTCGTCAACAATATTTTCACTTTTTACTTTGTGGTCGGGTTTGCCGCCGACATAAATCATATTCTCGCCGCCTTTGCCGCCGCAGACGCCGAAATCGGCATGAGCGGATTCTCCGGGGCCGTTCACCACGCAGCCCATTACCGCAAGGGTCAGCGGTTTGGTGATATGAGCCAGTCTCTTTTCCAGTTCTTCAACGGTTTGTTGGACATTATACCCCCGGCGGGCGCAGGTCGGGCAAGAGATTATCCTTACTCCCCGATGTCGGAGATCCAACGCTTTCAAAATTTCATAACCGGCTTTGACTTCTTCTTCAACATCGGCCGTCAGGGATACGCGCAGGGTATCGCCGATGCCGCTCATCAGCAGACTGCCGATACCGATTGCCGAACGCACGGTTCCGGCACGCAGACCGCCGGCCTCGGTTACGCCCAAATGCAGCGGATAATCGCAGGCTGCCGCCAGTTTCCGATAAGCGTCAATCATCATCAGGGTATTAGAAGATTTAACGCTGATTTTAAATTCGAAGAAATCATTATCTTCCAGCATTTTTGCCTGTTCCAAAGCGCTTTCGACCATGGCGTCGGCTGTCGGTTCGCCGTATTTTTCCAGCAGGCGTTTATCCAGCGAGCCGCCGTTAACCCCGATACGAATCGAGCAGCCGTTTGCCTTGGCCGCTTTGACAACTTCTTTTACGCGGTCGGCTCCGCCGATGTTGCCGGGATTAATCCGCAGGCAGGCAGCGCCGTTATCTGCCGCCAGCAGCCCGAGACGGTAATCAAAATGAATGTCGGCCACCACCGGGATATCAACGGCTTTGGTTATCTCTTTCAAAGCCCGGGCAGAAGCTTCATCCGGACAGGAGCAGCGGGTGATGTCGCAGCCGACCCGTTCCTGACGCTGAATTTGTTCAACGGTTGCCTTAACATCGGATGTCGGCGTATTGGTCATAGACTGAACCGAAATCGGGGCATCGCCTCCGACGGCAACTTTTCCTACCATAATCTGACGGGATTTGCGACGAATTATTTTTTCCATATTACAGTCCTTTTCTTTGTTTTTGCGGCGTTTTCAATTTTTCATAAATAAAAGGAAAATAGCAAGCGGGCAACCTGCTATTTTCCTGAATATGAAGACGGGCTAATGGTTTGCGTCAAGAAACTTGTCGAGTGCAATACCGGTTTTCTTGGCGGCAGAAACAACCGGCACGACTTTGCCGTCAATCAGGACTTCTACCGCGTCCACCCGGCCGACGGAAAGAATCTTGCCGCTGCCGGCAGGAACTTTGTAAGTGTCACCCGGCTGGAGCACCTTGCTGATCCACAGTTTGTCCTGGTCTTTAACTTCAACCCAGGTTTCTTTGTTAATCTTCAAAAGAACGCGGGAACCGGCCTTGGTATCAACCACGGGGGCTTTTTCGGCTTCGGCTGCGGGCTGTGCCGCTTCCGCCGGGGCAGGAGTTTCAACTGCCGGTGTTTCCGGCTGAACGGCAGGAGTTTCCGGCTCAACAAAGCTGGCTTCGCTGACCGTTACCTGCGGCGAAGATTCAACCGGAGCAGCCGTCGTCACATCAACGACGGCAATTTCATTTTCATCTGCGGGAGGAACAGTTTCGTCCAAGGTGGCAAAATCTTCCACCTGAAGAGGAAAATCATCCGCCGGCGCGGAAACATCGGTCAAGACTTCCTCGGCAACAGGTTCTTCAACGACGGCATTCTGACTCTCGTTATAGGCAAACCAGGCTGCATAGAGCAGAGCAACGGCAGCCAGACTGATTAACAGATATTTTTTGTTGGGAACGGTCGCTTCGGCCTGAGGTTCAAGCACATAAAGGTCATCAGCCTGAGCATTGGCATCGGTCTCTTCCTTAAACAGCTGAACCACGCGGGCAGAATTCAGCCCCAGAAATTCTGCATAAGTACGGATAAAACCAACCCCGTACGGCGGTTCGGGAATTTCATCATAATTACTGCTTTCAATGGCTTCCAGATAAGCCGGACGAATATAAAGCTCTTTGGCAATATCTTCGATTTTAAGGCCTTTTTTAAGGCGTGCATCATGAAGCATGCCGCCGACTTTTCCCTCATTCTCAGACATTTTTTCCTTTACGTCGGACTGAGCGGCGGGGGAAGCATTTTCCGCAGCGGTGTCTTTTTCTTTTCTGATTTCCTTTTTCACGGTTTTATCCCTTTAATGTCATTAAGTATGATTTGCGAATCTGCCGGTTATTGAACCACAGTTTTTAATAGATTTCAATACCATGGTCATAAGCATAGGCCATTAATTGCGGACGTAAAGTCCTTTTTTGAGATTTCAATAAACTTTTCACATAGTCACTGACTTCGGCGGCATTGACCGAACGAATCATCGACTTAACCCGGCCGTAAGACGACCCAGAGGCCGAAAGGTTGCGGTAGCCCAGCCCGATGAGCGCCATGGCCTCAATCGGATTGGAGGCCATTTCGCCGCAGACAGAGCAATAAACGCCGGCGGCATCCGCCTTGGCGACAATATCGCCCATCAGTTTGAGAAAAGGCGAAGAAAGAACGTCATAACGTTCGGTCAGGCGCGGATTGCCGCGATCGCAGGCAAAGGTAAACTGCGCCAGATCATTGGTGCCGATGGAAATGAAGTCGGCCTGTTTCAAAACGTCTTCCAACTGGAAAACGATTGAAGGCACTTCAATCATCAGGCCGACATTAACTCTGGAAGGGATGGGCGTGCCGCGGCGTTTTTCCTTTTCCAGTTCAATCAGCAGCGTTTCTTTGGCTTCTTCAAATTCCGAAACATCGGAAATCATCGGAAACATAACATTCAATTCTTTGCCGGCTGCGGCGCGCAGAAACGCACGCACCTGTTTGCGCAGAATTGCCCGACGGTCAAGCGTAATGCGAATCGAACGCCAGCCGATGGCCGGGTTCTCCTCACCCATGGCGCTCCAGTAAGGCAACAGTTTGTCGGAACCGACATCAAGGCTGCGGAAAATAACCTTTTTGTTGCCGGCGCGATCCATCAGTTCCTTGTAATAGGAAATCTGACGTTCCACATTAGGCATCACATCAGAAGCCATAAAAGGAATTTCGGTACGATACAGACCGATGCCGTCGCAGTTGGTGGTTTCGATATAGTCCAAATCAAAAGACAGGCCGACATTGAGATATAACCCGATACGCACGCCGTCAAGGGTTTTGGAGGGAAGTTTTTTCAACTCGGCCAAACGGGCCAGCAGCTTTTGCTTTTCGGCAATTTTGGCGCGGAATTTTTCCAGCACGCTTTGGTTCGGATTGATATAAACATAACCTTCGTTGCCGTCAACCGCCAGATTGTCCCCGGTTTTAATATCGTTAAACACGCCTTTGATTTTGGCAATAACCGGAATATTCAACGCTTTGGCAACAATGGCCACGTGCATGGTCGGCGTACCGTCTTCAATAATCAAACCGCGGATTTTATTATAGTCATAATCCATCAGATCCGCCGGCCCCATGGTTTGGGCAACGACGACGATGTCCCTGCTGTTGACAACCTCGCAGGCCCGGCAATAATCGCCGCTGAGATAGTTTTGCAAACGGTCGGCCACATCGCGCAGGTCGTGCAGACGCTCTTTGAGATATTGGTCATTCGTGGCCGACAGACGGTTCCACATGTCTTCATAAGCGCGCTCGACCGCCGCTTCCGCAGTTAAGCCCGAATTAACATTGTCGGCAATTTTTTTATACCAGCCTTTGTCTTTGGCAAACATCCGATAAGCATCAAGAATGTCAACATGTTCGCCGATGCCGAGTTTGGTGGCGTTCAGCTTTTCATCCAGGTCGGCGTTCATCTGCCGGTGGGCGGTTTCCAAACGCTGCAGTTCTTTTTCTTTGTCTTCGGCAAAAATTTTGCTGACAGCCTGACGGCGGCGGTGAATAATCGCCTGTCCCAGCCCATAGCCTTTGCTCAGACTGATTCCCTTGATGCGTTCCCGTGCGGTCAGTCCGCGTTCTTTAATCAGCGTTTTTTTATAATTGGAAACCTCTTCGGAAGAGAAAACCTCAGACAAAACCATGGCAACGGTTTCCAGAATTTCGATTTCAGTCTGCGAATATTCGTGAACCTCTTTTTTCTGCACGACCAAAACGCCGATGGCCCGGTTCCAGCGAATCAGCGGAACGCCGAGAAAGGCATGATAAGCATCTTCCCCGAGTTCGGCTTTGTAGGCAAATTTCGGATGTTTGGCAGCATCGGCCGATGATAAAGAGCGGTTGTTTTTGGCCACTTCGCCGATCAGCCCTTCACCGAAACGGATAGTCAGCTTGTGTTCGGCAGTTTCGTTCAGGCCGTATGAGGCAAAAAGCTCCAGATAATTGTCATCGACGGCAAAATAAACGGAAGCCGCGTCAGAAGAAGTCTGCTCGGCAATAATACGGATGATTTTAGACAGCTTGACGGGGACTTCATCGGGGCTTTCAGTAACCTGACGCAATAATTTCAGAATGTCCATAGCCTGGTTAATGGCGGGTGACTGCATAATTTTATCCAATTGCCTAAAAAAAATTCAACTTGATTTTTTATATAATATCTATATCTTTTCATCAAGAATAATCTTATTTTATTTTAATAATTAACAGAGAAAATTATGAGTAACAATTATCAAAAAGGCGACCGCGACACCAGACCGTGGGGAACATGGGAAGTTCTGGACGCGGGCGACGGTTTCTGCGTTAAAAGAATCTGCGTAACGCCGGGAAACATCCTTTCCCTGCAGTCACACAACTTCCGCGACGAGCACTGGATTATCATCAAAGGCGAAGCCGTTGTCACCCTGGGCGAGGACAAGCTGTTCAAAAAAGCCAATGACGCCGTCTTTATTCCGGCCAAAACCAAACACCGGATTCAAAACGACACGAACGACATGATGGAATTCATCGAAGTTCAAACCGGAGACAATCTGGACGAGAGCGACATTATCCGTTATGAGGACTCTTACGGACGAGCCGGCAAATAACTGCCCGCACGCAAGAAAACAAACAAAATAAAACCTCTGCTTTGCCGCAGAGGTTTTATTTACGGGAAAAGCTTCAGGGACGGCGCTCCCACAATTCGTTAAACAGCGGGCTGCCGGACTGATCCATCCATTCAAACATAACCATTTCACGGGTCACCACGTCCACACCGTTGCGCAGCAGACGCTGAACGCCCATAACGCTTTGCATGCCGTTGCGCGATGAACTGCTGTCAGCAACCACAAAGACATTATATCCGGCCTCGGCAAAATCAATCGCCGTCTGGAGCACACAAAGATGCGTTTCCAGTCCGGCAATAATCAGCTGTTTTTTGCCTGATTTTTCGATAGCGCGGCGGATATTGTCATTTTTGTAGCAGGAAAGCGTATCTTTTTCAAAATAGGCACCGTCATCGCCCAAAACATTTCGCAAATCAATCATGGTCGGGCCGAACTTGCTGCGATCCTGCTCGGCAATCAGAAAGGGGATACTCAGTTTTTTGGCAACATTCAGCAGCGACGCGCAGCCGTTGATTACTTCGCGGGGGCTTTCCTGCGCCGGGGCTAAGTTCTCCTGCACGTCAATAATGAGCAGGATTGAATCGTTTTTATTCATCAACATGGCAGTGACTTTCATTTATGGTTGACTAACTTTATAAAATACATGATACTGCAAGAAATTAAAATAGACCAGAAAAATAAGAAGAACTACCATGAATTTTTTAGAATTAGGCTTAAGCCCCAAGACCGTACAGGCCATTGACGAATTCGGCATCACCGAACCGACGACGGTTCAGGCTGACGTTATTCCCTCCATTTTACAAGGAAAAGACGTTTTTACGATTGCTCCGGCCGGCTGCGGCAAAACGACGTCTTATGTCTTTCCGCTGATTGATTTGATTTCCGACGGCAAAGGCAAACAGAGAAACATTCTGATTATCACCGCCGATTCAGAGCAGTCGGTGGTTGCTTCCGACCGGATGGCGATTTTCAACAAATATCATGAAATCAACGAAGCGACAATTAAGGATAAAGACGAAGACATTGACAATGAAGCCAATGTAATTATCGGGTCGCCGGATTTGCTGGTGGAACTGGTCGGCGAAGACAAGCTTGACCTGACGAAAACCAATATTCTGGTGGTGGACGACATTAATTTAATCAAAAAGAAAAAACAGCTGGGCAATCTGGAAAAAATTCTGGAAATTCTGCCGGCAGACAAACAGAACATTGTTTACACCAACCGCCGCTCCAAAGAGACACAGGGCATTTTGGACAAGATTCTGAAAGCGCCGGAAGAAATCAAAGTTGACAAAGCCAAAGAGCAGGAAGCCGAAATGACGGCGCAAAGCGCGGTTCCGGCCAAAGCGGCAAAAACTTCGGGCAGCAGCCACAATCGCCAGCCGGTTGCCGACAACGAGGCTTTGGAACTGGTGAAAAAATATAACAGTTTTAACGGCAAAACTCCGAATTTTTTAATTAACAAAGGCTTGGTGGTTAATATTGATTAATAAAAAAAGCACCTTGAAAGGTGCTTTTTTTATTACTTATTTTACCAGGGAATGTTTGTCCCCTGAATGCATTTGCGGGAATCCTGCGCGCAGGTTTCGGTGCGGTTCAAATCGTGCATCCGGTGGCGTTTGGGCGTAAATTCCCCGGCTTCGACACACCCCCACAACAACAAAAGTGCAAAAAAGGCAAATATTTTTTTCATCCGGTTTCCTTTCTAAAAGATGAGACGGAAGCAGGTATAGACAATCAAAAGCATCATCAGGCGGGCAATATGGCGCAGCCAGGGACTCCGCTCATAAGCGGCCGCACTCCGCCAGACGGCCAGCACCATTGAAATGTTATAGGCCACAAAGACAAACAGACTGGTGAGATAGCAGACGGTGTAAACGACGATGCCGGTATCCATGGTAAGCGGATTGAAATAAACCGTAAAATATTTATAGATGCTGACCCCGGCCAGTTTAGGCGCCAGCAGGCTGCCGAACAGCTTGACGACAAACAGCCCCAAGAGCGTTCCCATGACGCCGTATTTCCAGAAAGTATCACGCAGGCCGAACTCACCGGCAATTAATTTTTTATACATATAAAAAAAATCCCACCGTAAATGACACGTTTATTGCCTAGTATAGTGGGATATTTTTGCAAATAAGGCAAGAAAATTATCTGACTTTTTAGCAGTTCGCCACATTGACGGCCAAACCGCCGAGCGAGGTTTCCTTGTATTTGTTGTGCATGTCGCGCCCGGTGTCAAACATGGTTTTAATCACGCTGTCGAGCGAAACGACGTGCTGGCCGGTTCCGCGCAGGGCCAAACGGGCGGAATTGACCGCTTTGATAGCTCCCATGGCATTGCGCTCGATACAGGGAACCTGAACCAAGCCGCTTAACGGATCGCAGGTCAGTCCGAGATTGTGTTCCATGGCAATTTCGGCAGCATTTTCAACCTGTCTGTTGCTGCCGCCCATTGCGGCAACCAAACCGGCGGCAGCCATGGAGCAGGCGACACCGACTTCGCCCTGGCAGCCGACTTCGGCGCCGGAAATGGAGGCATTGGTACGATAGAGGCTGCAAATTGCCGAGGCGGTCAAAAGGAAGACTTTCACGCCTTCATCTACTTTATAAGGTGATTTGACATGGGCAAAACGCTCATAATAGCGCATGACGGCAGGAATAATTCCGGCCGATCCCATGGTCGGTGCGGTTACCACCTGGCCGCCGGAAGCATTTTCTTCGGCAACGGCGAAACCCCAAAGATTAATCCAGTCAATCATATCCAGCGGATCATAATCATTGTTGATAAATTTTTCTTCCAGCCGCTGATAAAGTTTGTGGGCACGGCGTTCAATGTTCAGACCGCCGGGCAAAATGCCCTGAGCTTTCATTCCGCGCTCAAGCGAATGCTGCATCACCCGGTTGATTTTGGCTATGCCCGCTTCCACTTCTTCTGCCGGACGCAGAGCCGTTTCATTGGCCATAACCAATTCGGCAATGGTCAGATTATGTTTTTCGCAAAGCGTCATCAACTGACTGCAGCTTTCAAAGTCGTAGGGCACCTTATAGGGCTCGCGTTCGCTGCGGGAAGCCATTTCATCCTGACGGGCAACGGTTCCGCCGCCGACCGAAAAATAGACCTCATTCAGCAAAACCCGGCCGTCAGCGTCCAGCGCTTTGAAACGCATGCCGTTGGAATGTTCGGGCAGAAATATTTCCTTTTCAAAAACAACGTTTTTATCCAAATCGAAAGGAATGGCACGCTCCTGCCCGAGGTGGAGAATTTTATCGCGTTCGACGGCATTAACATAAGGAATTTCAGGGTCGATGGCTTCGGCCTCCAGGCCCATCAGCCCGTAGACAATTGCCTTGACCGTTCCATGACCGAAACCGGTCAGAGCCAGAGAGCCGTATAAGGTTACCTCAACTTTGGCAACTTTCTCGAACAGATTTTCTTTACGCAGGTTATCCAGCCAGCGTTTGGCCGCCCGCATCGGGCCGACAGTATGCGAACTCGACGGGCCGACCCCTATCGAGAAAATCTCAAAGAAGCTGTAATACATATCTAAAAATTATCCTCAATCCATATATAGTTTTTGACGCCGAGCTCGTTTTGAACTTTGGCAATATACTGGGATTCTTTACCCCATTTGGTATATTTATCAATAAAAGCTTTGGCTTTTTCCGACGATTTTGACAACTGGACTTCAATCGTCTCTTTCAGCATGGCGTAAACAACATCATGGAACTTGTCAAAATTGATGTGCAGCTTATGCTCATCATCAAACCAGAAGGCTCCGTTATCATGCAGGAAGTTAAAATGAATCAGTTCCCCGACACGATGGGCTTCCAACGGCTGCGCTTTCAGAAACAGGCGGTAAGCGACCCAGGTGGTGTAAATTTTCTTTAAAGTTTCCCCGTCGATTACACCGGCTTTGACATATTCAGGCATAAAGGCGATGGAGACAACGTCGGCCTTTTCTTCTTCAACGGTGCTTTTATAAAGTCCGAGAGCGCGCTGATATTCATTGTCCGGCTCGAGGGAATGCCCGTTTTCGTGGCCGATGACAAACAGGTGATCAGCCTCCAAATCAAAATATTTATGCAGTTCCGGCGCAACCAGACGCTCAAGCAGTTTCCGGTTGCGTTCGGGATCGCCGCTCATACGCACCTGACGGTGATAAGCATTGCGGCGACCGCCGCCGGTTTTAATTGCCAGTTTGTCGTTGTTGGGCAGATTCTGCGCCGTGGTAATGGCGCCGCGGCACTGGGCATAATCTCCGGTCAGGGCAACAACATCAACGTCAACCATGGTTTGTTTCAATTCACCGGCGTCGGAAACCGACTGATGATATTGTCCGGCATAAGGCATTAATTTGGCCAGTTCCGGCATATGCTGCTTAAACTTGAGAATCAGATCCGTGCCTTCTTTGTTAATAATGCCGACGCGCACACCGAGCATATCTTTGGGATTGACTTCAATCTGATGTTGGTTCAGAAGTTCCAGCAAAGCGGGATTGTCGTAAACGGTCGGGGTCAGTTCATCGTCATAGCTTTCACGGCCGAGAGTAAATTCCAGCTGGTTGTTGTTTTGCAGCACGGCCCAATGCTTGTCCGCCAGCATGTCCATATCTTCGTTGTTTTGCAGCAGGGCCTGCGCCTGCCAGCCGAGATAATCTTTAAAATCTTCATCGGTGGTATAATGGGCGGCAACTTCGATTTCATTGGCCGCTTTGGAGAAAGCATCCTTGAAATATTCGGTATAGTCAATCGCCTTCAGGTTTTTGCCGTCGCGGCGCACCATGGTGCGCACGCTCAAAATCTTTTTGACTTCGTCGATTTTGCCTTCGTTGACCATTCGGGTCAAAATCTCATGGAACTCTTCAACCCCCAAATCCGCCGGATAAAAATTGCGTCCTTTGGCTCCTTTGATGCCTTTGAAAATTTCGACCGGTTCCAGGTCAATACCGTTGTGTCCTTCCACACCGTGGAAAGAGGTGAAAAGTTTGAGCGCCTTGGCGGCATAAGTACTGTTTTGGGCAGCTTCTTCCAAGGCTTTTTTCATCGGCAGGTTCATCTCGTGATCCTGCTCCATCGCCACATCGTCAAAAATTTTGGCGGCAGCAACCAGATGTTCCAAAGCCTTTTTATTGCCTTCGGTCAGATTTTTATAGCCGGCAAAATCTTTGGAAACCAGTTTTACCCTGCGCATGCGGTTATTTATGATATCGTCCAGCTGCGCCTCGCTCAAAGCAATTTCGTATCCGTTAATCTTCATCATTTATCTCCACGGTTCTAAAACGATAGACCTTTATGTTATTTGACCAATAGCTGGGATTAAACCCGGCCTTTACTTTTAAATTCTTCAGAAATTCAGCCTTGTCGGGAAGCTCTTTCCAGACAGAAGGCAAGAACAGTCCCTGACGGTCGCCGTCGCGGATAATCAGGCCGTCAATTCCCGGTCTGATGCGATTCAGCAAATCAGATTCATCCCAGTAAGGCACTCGCTCAAAGCCGGTCAGAAGTGAAATTGAAAAGCGGGTGCGGGAGAGTTCTTCTTCCGTCAGCGGCGAAAAACGTCCGTCTTCCATTGCGGCGCGATACGCATTTTCGGCCAAATCATGAGCAACGGCGACATGGGGAACCACCGTTCCGACACAGCCGCGCAATTCTCCGTTTTGCTTCAGCGTTACAAAAGAAGCGCCTTTATCAAAAAGTTCGTTGCCGTAATCTTTTCGCGCGGGCGAATAGTGTTTGTGCTGAACCGCTTCGGCAAGCGAACGGCTGACAATTCGGCGCAACTGGTCTTTATAAGCCGCGGCAAACAATTTTAAATTCTCGGTTTCCCGTTCCAGCGGCGACAGTTTCGGTTTGGACGCCGGTTTTTCTCCTTCGCCAAAGCTCCAGGCTCCGTAGCCGACAACGCGCTGTTTGTCGCCGGACGTATCGCCGGAATTGAGCAGTTCAAGCATTTCCGGACGCAGAGCGGCTTCTTTGGCTATCAGCAGTGCGGCATTAATGCCGTCGGCCCCGCAGGACATGTGGTTTTCCAGTTCCGCCTGATTATTGGCAACCATATCGGCCGTGCGGCCGTCCAGTTCCCTGGCGGTTTCGTAATCGTTGTAATGAGACAGGTCTGCCGAAACGACCAGCAGCGTATCGTCTCTTTCGACCAGAGGCTCCAGAGCCTGCGCCAAAAGCCCGGGATCGACCTCTCCGTAAACGACAGGAATAATCTTAAAATTTTTCAAAACTTTTTGCAGAAAAGGCAGCTGCACTTCCAAACTGTGTTCTTCCTTGTGGGGATGATCATCAATTTTAAATCCCGGCAAAGCGGCAAGCTGCGCGGTCAACTCCCGGTTAACCGGAACGGCTCCCAGCGGGGTGGCAAAGAAATCAGCCGAAGGGAGCGCCGCTCCCCGAAAAGCAACACGGTGAGACGGCCCGAGCAAAATAACGTTTTTGATTTTTGCGGCATATTTTTGCAGACGGCCGTAAGCTTTAGCCGCCGTTGAAGCCGAATAAACATAACCGGCATGCGGCACAATCAAAATCCGGGGCTGGTAATCCAACGGCGAAGCGGTATCCGCCAGATAATGCTCTACTTCGCTGTCCAGCCGGTCTTTGTCGGCGGAATAGAATATGCCGGCAACCGCCGGGTTACGATATCGGGCCAATTCGTCCTCCTTGGGCTGATAATCGGTGATGAGCCGGGAATTTGACGAGACATGCGCTCTCAGGCTGCAATAATTCAGCCATAGCACAGCAATACCCAGCAGCGCAATTATGATATAATGCGTCCGCCGTTTATAATCAATGTCGGAATTGTCTTTCATGCTCTACCCCTCTGGATGACCGGCCGTTGGACTATAAGCATAAAAGAAGTCCTTTAATATTTTGCTAATATCAGCGCCTTTTTGCGTTCTTTCTTGCCGCCAAAGCTTTCAACGTGTTTACGTTGACACGGGCAATATTGTTCTTATGCGTCAAAATAACATAGGAATATGGTTTCAGGGCATAAGAACTGCCGGGTTCAAACTGTTGCACGCGGGAGGCAAACTCTTCCTGGGAACTGTCGAAAACCAGCTGCCACTTACCGCCGCCCGGAGGCGTCGGAAGTTTATAGTCAACGGTATGATAGTTGTCTCCGGAAACCATAATCATAAAATCGTCATCCCGGGGTTTGCCTTTATTATTGCTGCCGTTGAGCATATAAGCGCCGGTTTTGGCATGATAGTAATTCCAATCGGAGCCTTCCATTTCCCTGCCGTCCGGCCGCAGCCAGGTAATGTCTTTCGCCCCGTTGGCTTCAACCACCTGGCCGTCAAAAAGCTGTAGATCGCTGAAAACGGGGTGGCGGCTGCGAAAGGCGTTTAACCGGCAGATGTTTAAAAACAGGCGGCGTTTGCGCGGCGGCAGTTCGTCCCAGTTCAGCCAGACGGTCGCATCATCAATACAATAAGGATTATTGTTGGGGTCGGAATAACCGCGTTCATCACCATTGCGGATCAGAGGTATCCCTTTGCTGAGAATGTTAAAAGCGATATCGCTGTTGGCCCGGCGGAACAATTCCTCTTCATTATATGACTTGGCGTAAATATCAGGACTGCCGTCCCGCCCTTCCTCCCCGTTAGGATAGGTGTTTTTCGGGTGCTGATAGGCGCCGAGCAGACTGAAACCGTCATGACTGCGTCCGGTTCCGATGACAGCGCTTTCATTGGTGTGAGGATCAACATTCGAAGAACCGGCAACCTGATTGCCGAATTGTCCGAGCAGACCGTTGCGGCTGCTGAAAAATTCACCGACAAAGTTTTTGCGGCTGTCGCTCCATTCCTTGACGCCGGGAACCAACGCCGCAAACCGCCCGCTGTAATTTCCGCCCATCGCGCTCCAGGGTTCCACATACATTTCCATACCCAGCTTTTGGGTGGCAAAGCGCAATTCCTGAATAAAGGCTCCGTCCTCCTGAAAACGTCCGTAATTATCCAATGCATTGTCGCCGCCCAAATCCCAGCGGATGCCGTCCACGCCCAGTTTGTGCATCAACAGGAGATAATTATGCAAAATGCCGCGGCCGGCCGGCGAATCAAGATTAAAGTTATTGTCGCAGCCGGTACTGTTCATAAAACGCCCGCGGTTGTCTCCGTCCGGCCGATAATAATTCGGGCTGTCCAGCAATTTAAATGACAGGGACTGATTACGTTCTCCGGTGGCGGCGTGTTCGCCGGTATGGTTAAAAACAGCGTCAACCGTCACTTTTATTCCCGCCTTATGCAGTTCATTGACGGCAGCGGCAAAATCTTCCCAATTGCCGTAACGGGGATCGACCGCAAAAAAGCAATAAGGATTATAACCCCAACTGTCGGTCCGCCCTTCCCGTTTTTGAATCTGGCGGCCGCAGCAGGTCGGAGCTATCGGCATCAGTTCAATATTATTAACCCCGAGGCGTTTGAAATAGTTCAGGGTCCATGAATCGCCCAGACCGGACAATTTGCCGCGTTTTTCCCGGGGGAGCATGGTATTCAGGTGAGAAAAGTTTTTGATATGGGTTTCATAAATGATGTCTTTGGCAATCGGAAACGACGGGCGTTTCTGCAAATGGGGATATTTTTCCGGATCAAATATCCGTTTCATGTCCACCACCACCGATTTAGGCATAACCGGAGCGCTGTCGTGCGAATTTTCGATATCAAGCAACGGAGAAGTCCACTCGTCCATGGTCTTGCTGACTTCAAAACCGTAAGGGTCAACTGCCAGTTTGGCCGGGTTAAAAAACAAACCGCGCGAGGGATCATATTCTCCATACGCGCGGTATCCATATTTTTGTCCGGGTTTAACGGCGGGGACTTCCGCCGTCCAGACATTATCGTCCCCCTTGTTCATTTTTATGCGGATTTCTTCTTTTTCATCCGGGGAAAACAAGCAGAGCTCCATTCCCGCGGCATGTTCCGACTGAACGCGGAAAACCGTTTTGTCTTTATGGTATTGAGCTCCGAGAAAAGGATAATCGGCCATTATGTCACCTGAAAAATTGTCTGTTAAAAAGAATGAATTCATCTTAGCGTTTTTTAGACAATTTTTCAAGCCTTATTTGTCTATTTAATCAGCTTCAGCGTGTGGTAAAAATCTTCAAAATTGTTGAAATAGACAATCTTGGTATCCGGGGCTCCTTCATCTCCCCAAATTGAGCGCCCTATGCGTACCGGGAGGGCATTGGCGGCTTCGGCCGATTTGCTGTCCATCGGGCTGTCACCTATCATCCATACACGTTCAGGAGTAATGTCCGCCGGAGCCAACAGACCGTCAAGAGTGTAGTAAATCTGCTCGGGATAAGGCTTGTCGCGGGAGGCTTCATGACCGCAGACGACACGGGAAAACAACTGCGGATCAAACAACAGCGGCAGTTCTATTTCCATCAGACGCCGGTCTTTGTTGCTCATAATCATCATCGGAATTCCGCGGGTATGGAAAAAAGCCAGAACATCGCGCACGCCGGGAAAGGTGCTGATATGGCTGCGAACCTCACGTTTATAGATTTCAGTATAACGTTCGTAAGCGGCAACGGCATTTTCAGCCCCGAAGACAAGCGGAAAATTATCGCGAAAAGACAAATCCGGATTACGGCGGCTTTTAACCGCCTCCCAGTCAGGCAGGCCGTATTCCTTCAAAACCCGGTTGACGGACAGAACCAACGTGCTCCGGCTTTCGGCCAGCGTGTTGTCCCAGTCAAAAATAACATATTCCAGTTTTGATAAATCCAGCGTCATGGTTTCCTCTCGGGATATATAGATAAGTTCTCTTCGGCGATTTAAAAGGGCCGCAGATATGAAAAGCCCTGCCGAAGCAGGGCTGGTTTTATCTGTTTTCCAACAGCGCTGTATTCAACGCCGGTTTTTTATGGGTCAGGATGCTGATAACCTTGACCAATTCGTTTTTCAGTTCCTGGCGGGTGACCACAATATCAACCATACCGTGTTCACGCAGATATTCGGCGCGCTGGAAACCTTCCGGCAGTTTTTCGCGAATCGTCTGTTCAATCACGCGGGCCCCGGCAAAACCGATAATGCAGCCTTTTTCGGCAATGTGAACATCGCCCAGCATGGCAAAAGAAGCGGAAACGCCGCCGGTGGTCGGATCGGTCAGAACCGAAATATAAGGAATACCTTTTTCCTTCACCTGATTAATCGCCGCCGTGGTACGGGCCATCTGCATCAGGGACAAAATGCCCTCCTGCATGCGGGCGCCGCCGGAGGAAGCGACAATAATCAGCGGGTAATTATTGCGGGCAGAAACTTCAGCCGCTTTAACTATTCCCTCGCCGACGGCCATTCCCATAGAGCCGCCCATAAAAGAGAAATCCATTGCGGCGACGACGCAGGGAATGCCGCCGATGTCGCCCTGGGCAACACGGATGGCATCATTGCTTTCGGTTGATTTGCGATAAGCCTTAAGACGGTCGGTATATCTTTTGGTGTCCTTGAATTTGAGCGGATCTTCCTTAACCTTGGGCAGAGCGATTTCATTAAACTCGCCGTCAAAAAGCATTTTCAGCCGTTTGTCAACATAGAGACGCAGATGATGGCCGCAGGAAGTGCAGACATACAGGCTTTTCTTCATTTCCTTGGAGAAGAGCATTTGACCGCAAATCGGGCATTTGACCCACAGATTGTCGGCAATCTCTTTCGGGGTGACTTTTTTTATTTTCGGACGTACGAAATCAGTTAACCAGTTCATGTTTATACCATTTCAGTTATTTGGTTTCAGCAGCTTCGCCGGTCTTCGGCTTACGGGAGAAAGCGGCCTTTAACCTTTCTTTTATTGTCGGTTTGGGTTTAGCGGCTTCGGCGGCCTTAAAGCTGTCCAGATTGGACTGCAGCCCCGAAACCTTTTCAACCAGTTTCTGCTGTTCTTTGCTCAGTTTTTTGTTTTGCTTAACCTGTTGACGCAACGCCTTGCGCACCGGGGCATAAGACATCCACATCCATACCAGGCCGAGAATAAAGCCCAACAGAATGAAGAAAACAACCGCCACGCTCAAAGATACGGTTATTTCAAAGTAAAAAGGCCAGAGGTCAAACGTCGCCAAATCATTATTCACGAATGCAAAAATCAGAATAACAATCAATATCGGCAAGCCTATCAACAGTTTCATAAAACCCATGTTCCAGCCCTTTCGCTAAAATTTCGGAATTATTTTTTCGGATTCAGCAATTCATGCAGTTGTTTTCCGGTTTTAAAATGAGGAATATTGCGTTCTTCAACCTGAACCTGTTCGCCGGTGCGGGGATTTTTGGCAACCCGGGGCGTGCGTTTACGAATCGAAAAAGCGCCAAAGCCGCGGAACTCGACACGTTCTCCGGCCGCCAGAGAGCTGATGATTTTATCAAATACGACGGCAACGATACGCTCAACGTCTTTCAGCATTAAATGGGGATTTTTATTGGCAATTCTTTCAATTAATTCAGATCTAGTCACGATAATACCTCTTTATTTTCCTTTTATTGTTATCAGCAGATAAGTTATCCGCTTTTATTCCATAAATCAATATCGCAATTTGGTAAAATGCAAAAATTTTATTATGAGTTATCCCATATTATTATTCCGGTTTCAGGAGGCCAGATGCTCAACGCCGACCGGCGTTTTGTCATTGCCGAGCTGAATATCTTCAATCCGGTCAATCCGGCGGGAAATCTTTCCGGAAGAAACCTTGATGTCGCCGATATCGCGCGAAGCCATGTCAAAATGCTTGCTCAGGCTCTCAATGCGGTCATCAAGCCGGGAAATGTCTTCAGTCAGGCTGCCGACTTCTTTCTGAATAACGCCGGCCATTTCCCGCATACGGGCGTCTTTTAATACCGCGCGCACCGTATTAAGTGTGGCCATCAGCGTGGTCGGCGAAACAATCCAGACTTTGGAACGGTAGGAGACTTCAACCACATCGGTAAAATTGGAATGCAGTTCGGCGTATATGGATTCCGAGGGCAGAAACATCAGGGCAGATTCCGCGGTTTCGCCGGGAATAATATATTTCTCGGAAATATCTTTAATATGCTTCAGCACCGAAGCACGGAAAAAGCGCTCAGCCTCAACCTTTTCGCGGTCGGTTTGGGCATTGCGGAGCGCCTGATAGCTTTCAAGCGGAAATTTGGAGTCAATCACAATCATTCCCGGCGGATTGGGCAGATTCAGCACGCAGTCGGCGCGTTTCTGATTACCGAGCACAACCTGAAAAGCATAAGCCGAGGGCGGCAATGCCGAAGTGACGAGGTCATTCAGCTGAATCTCGCCGAAAGCGCCGCGCGCCTGCTTGTTGGAAAGGACTTCCTGCAGCGAGACGACCTGCTCCGACAAACTGGAAATCTTCTGCTGGGCAACATCTATCTTGGCCAGACGTTCACGCAGGTCGTGCAGCGTTTCCGTCGTTTTGGCGGTTGACTGCTGCAATCCGTCGCCGACGCTTTTGGTAACTGCCAGCAGCTTTTCATCCATTATTTTCAGCACCGACAGTTTCTGCTCGTTTATAGCTTCGGCAATACGGTTCTGAGAATTCTGATTATTTTCCGACAGCTGGGTCAGACGTCCGGCCAGTTCGGCCTGACCGCGGAACAGCGTATCCGCCAACGAAGACAACTCTTTTGAAGCACCTCGCCGCAGCAAAACAATCATATTGCCGAGCAGCAAGATGACGACCAGTCCTCCGAGCAGTCCCTCCCAGGGCAGATAAAAACTTCCGACGGTCATGGCTTTCCTTTAATTTTCCGGCAAATTGCGCCCCATGGCCAGGAACTTGGCCGTGCGCTGCTTTTTCAATTCGTCACCGCTCAACGGCAGCAGCTCCTTCAAATGTTTAAGAATGCTGTCGCCAACCTTTTCAATAGTGGTTTTGGGGTCGCGATGGGCGCCGCCGACTGGCTCTTTGATAATCTCGTCAATCACGCCGAATTTACGCAAATCCTGCGCGGTGAGTTTCAACGCTTCTGTCGCCTCCTGAACTTTATCGGCCGAACGCCACAAAATGGAAGCGCAGCCTTCGGGAGAAATAACCGAATAAATCGAGTGTTCCAGCATCAGAATCCGGTTAGCCGTAGCAATGGCAATGGCACCGCCGGAACCGCCCATACCAATAACGATTGAGATAATCGGCACATGAATCTGCAGGCATTTTTCAATTGATGAAGCAATTGCCTCGGCCTGACCGCGGGCTTCGGCGTCGATACCCGGGAAAGCGCCGTCGGTATCGACGAATGCGATAACCGGCATATTGAATTTGTCAGCCATATCCATCAGGCGCTGTGCCTTGCGATACCCTTCCGGCTTGGCCATACCGAAATTATGTTTCATACGGGTTTCAAGATCAGAGCCCTTTTCCTGTCCGATGACAACGACGGAAATATTCTTAAAGCGGCCGATACCGCCGATCATAGCCTCATCGTCGCCAAACAGGCGGTCGCCGCAGAGCGGGGTAAAATCTTCAATCAGGGCATGAACATAATCCAGACAATGCGGGCGCTGGGGATGGCGGGAAACCTGAAGTTTCTGCCAAGGGGTCAGGTTAGCGTATGTCAGCTTGACCTGTTTTTCGAGTTTTTGTTCCAAACGGTTAACCTCCTGGGCGATATCGACATCCTGGTCTTTGGCCAAGAGTTTTAAACTTTCAATCTTAGCTTCGATTTCAACGATATTTTTTTCAAAATCCAAAACCAATGTATTGTTATTACTCATGGTGTTTTTTCTCTTTATAAATTTAGTCCTGCTGGTTTCTTAGCACAAAAATTTCAAAATTTCGACTATTATTTTTGTTTGTTGTTGATTTATCGCCCCCAATATCCCAAAGCAGGGCGTTTTGCAAAGATTTTAATTGAAATCTGCCGCAGATGGAATAGTATAAAGGGCAGATTTTGTTTATTAACCGGGAGTTTCCGTTCGTGTTAGCTTTAGCTTTTTTTGCCTCGGTCTTTTCAACTTTCCTGTGGTTGATTTATATGTTCATGTATTTGAAAGACAAGCTCGGCGGCATGAGTTTCGGCAGTTTGGGACTGTCGGACATTTCCTTGTATATCGCGCTGCTGGTGCTGCCGGTTCTCGTCTTGTGGATGATTTTCGGTTACGTGACCCAATATCTGAACTTCCACCGCCTGAACGACAATATGTACAGTTTGTTTAAACAGATGAAAAAGAATCTGGAATATACGGATTTAATCGCACGGATTATGCTGGAAGCCGAACAAAACGGCAAAGACGGTTTCATTCTCAATAAATTTGACCTGTTCATAACCGACATGAACGAACTGCTGGCCGAAATTATTCAGCGCGGGGCACTGGCTGCGCCCGAGCAGATAGATTCCCTGTGGGCCAAAACTCGCAACGGCGCCAAATGGGCATTCGGCAAAGTAATTATCGAAATTGACGCCAATCAGGGCAATTTCGGCAGCCGTCTGGTTCTCAAGACCCAAAATGACAAAGTTTTGGCGGGGACAATTCTGGAATTTTGCGCCCGATATCAAAATCTGCTCGGCATTTTGGAAAAACATGACAAAGAGCGCATTTTTCTGACAATGGTCGAAACCGGAGTTTACGGCAAGGTCTATTCCATTCTTGCCCCCTGGGGCGAGCAAATCCGCCGCAAGCGTGACTTCGGCGACCTCAGGGAGGAAAATGAGGAAACTTCACCGGAACCACGCCGATTCAGCGGGCTTTCCGCATCTGCTCCGGCAACGGAAGAAAGAGAACCTTTACGCCGCGAACTCAGACCTCAGCAGGAAAATACTCCTTTTGCCGCCGTTTCGCAAACGGAAGACGGCGATCGTAAATCGTTTATAAACATGTTCAATCCGTTTAAGCACCGCAGCCGGTCTCAAGAAGAACCGGAAACGAACGGCGACAGAGATCCCTTTTCAATGGCTCTGGAACGCAGTTTCGGCACGGCGGAAACCGACAGTGAACCGCAAACGCCGTTTGTTGACGTGCGACATGACGACGACGCCATGCCGGCGCCGGTTATCACCCGCCGTGAAGAAGAAAGAGACGACAAGGAAAGAAGCCGCTTTGCCGAAGAAAGGGAACCAGCCGTCGAAGACATAAGAAAGCAGCCGACTTTTTCGAGCATGGAGGAAACGGAAATCGGCTTTACCAATACACAGAAAACACTCAACTCCCTCAAACGGGAATGGGAGGAGATGACCGGCATTCAGCCGCGGGCGGAGACCAAACCGGAGACGGAAACCGCTTACCCGGCAGAAACAAGGAAATCCCGACTGACACAGGCAAAAGACGAAGATTATGCATATCCCTTCAGCGGATGGACGGATGAGGACAATTACAATAAATAAAAAAATCCGCCTTTGGCTGCTGAGCGGTCTGTTGCTGCTGCCGTTTCCGGCAACGGCTGAGATTATGCCGCAGATTGCTCTGTATCATCATCCCAAATACGAACATGATTTTACCCATTTCGACTATGCCGACCCGCAGGCGCGCAAAGGCGGGCGAATCGTGATGCCGGAATACGGCGGTTTTGACAATTTCAATCCGTTTATCTTTAAGGGAAATGCTACGCCGCAGGTGGCCAACCTGAGTTTGGACAGTCTGGGCATTGTTCCGGCAGACGATCCGGCGACGGTTTATCCATTGGTTGCAAAGGCCTTTGACTTGCCGGAAGACAATTCGTATGTCGGCTTTCTGCTGGATGAACGGGCCAAATTTCAAGACGGGACGCCGATTACCGCCGATGATGTTATTTTCAGCTACAAGGCTCTGACAGAAAAAGGACAGCCGCTTTATAAGGTTTATTATGCAGATGTGGAGCGGGTGGAAAAAATTAATCCGCGGGAAGTGCGCTTTTATTTCAAAAAAGGTTCGCAGAACAAAGAACTGCCACTGATTTTGTCACAAATAAAAATTTATTCGGCCAAAGACTGGGAGGGGCTTGACTTCAGCAAACCGTCACTGCGCATTCCGCTCGGCAGCGGCCCTTACCGATTGGAAAAATATGAACCGGGACGGTATCTGGTTTTCCGGCGGAATCCGGATTACTGGGCGAAAGATTTGCCCAGCCGCAAGGGCTTTTTTAACTTTGACGAAGTTCGTTTTGACTATTATCAGGATACGACTGTCACTTTGCAGGCCCTGTTTGCCGGCAGTATAGACGTACGGGAAGAATATATTGCCAAAATCTGGGTTACCGGATATGACAACCGTCCGGTTAAAGAAGGCAGGATAATCAAACAGGAAATGGCTCATAATAACGCGGCCGTGCTGCAAATGTTTGCTTTCAACCTGCGCAAGCCCCAATTTCAGGACCGGCGTGTCCGACAGGCGATTACACTGGCTTTTAACTTTGACTGGGCCAACGATAAACTGTTTTATAACCAGTACCGGCGCCTGTACAGTTATTTTACCAATACGGGCATGGAAGCGACCGGCCTGCCGCAAGGAAAAGAACTGGCAATTTTGAACAGATACCGGCGGCAGTTGCCGGACGAAGTTTTTACAACGGTTCCGGCAAATCCGCGGCACAAAGACTTCAAGGAAACACGGCGGCACCTGAAGGAAGCCGTCAAGTTGCTGCGGGCAGCCGGATATGACTTTGTAAACGGAAAAATGACCAATCTGAAAACCGGGGAACCGCTGGCATTTGAAGTTTTAAGCAATTCGGCCAACGGCAACACCTTTACACGGGTGATGCTGCCTTTTATCAATAATCTGGCCAAAATCGGCATCAAACTGACTTTTCGCAATTTGGAAGTAAATATTTTTAAAAACCGGCTGGACAATTTTGATTTTGACATGGCGATTATCTCCTACGGCGTCAGCCGCCTGCCCGGCAACGAACAGGCCGAAATGTGGGGCAGCGCTTCAGCCGACGTCAGGGGAAGCTATAACATTATGGGCATCAAAAACCCGGTTGCCGACCAGTTAATCAAGGGGTTAATCGCAGCACAGGAAAAAGACGACTATGAAGCGTATGTGCGTGCGCTCGACAGGGTTCTGCTGACGGAAAACTATATGATTCCGCAGTGGTATTCTCCGGCTCAGCGGGTAGCTTATCACAACAAATTCATGTTTCCGCACAGCAAAGTCAAGGCCGGTTTTCAGCCGATGACATGGTGGGCCAAAACCCCGGCAGAAAAGGACAACAAATGAGAAATTACATTATTAAACGCCTGCTGCTGATTCCGCTGACACTGCTGGGCATTCTGACAATCAATTTTCTGATTATCCAGACAGCACCGGGCGGACCGGTGGAACACACTCTGGCCAAATACCGCGGTTTTAACGTTGATTCAAAGTCGCAGTTTACCTCCACCGCGGCGGTAAACATGAATCAGTCGGCGGCAAAGTATCAGGGAGCGCAGGGCGTGCCCGAGGATCTAATCAAAGAGCTGGAAAAACAATTCGGATTTGACAAACCTCTGCATGAACGCTTTTGGCAAATGGTCAGTTCTTATGCCAGGTTTGATTTCGGCAAAAGCTATTATCAGGATAAATCTGTCAGCCGTCTGATTTGGGAAAGGCTGCCGGTTTCCGTTTCATTGGGACTGTGGTCAACTTTGATTATTTATCTGATTGCGCTGCCGCTGGGCATAAAAAAAGCCGTACGCGACGGAAGCGCTTTTGACGTCTGGACTTCTTTTGCGGTTATCATCGGGGCGGCTATTCCGGTTTTTCTGTTTGCGGTGTTTCTGATTGTCTTTTTTGCCGGAGGAACTTATCTGCACTGGTTTCCGCTGAGGGGACTCACTTCCGACAACTGGGAGCAGCTTTCCCTGTTCGGCAAAATCATTGATTATTTCTGGCATATTACCCTGCCGGTGACAGCCATGGTTATCGGAGGATTTGCCAGCCTGACCATGCTGACAAAAAATTCGTTTCTGGATGAAATCAACAAGCCGTATGTTTTGACTGCCCGCGCCAAAGGCCTGAGTGAAAATCAGGTTTTATACGGGCATGTCTTTCGCAATGCAATGCTGATTGTGGTTGCCGGTTTTCCGACGCTGCTGATTAAAATGCTGTTTACCGGCTCGTTGCTGATTGAAGTTATTTTTTCACTTAACGGGTTGGGTCTGCTCGGCTACGAAGCCATTATGACCCGCGATTATCCGGTTATTTTCGGAACCTTATACATTTTTGCGCTTTTAGGCCTGCTGCTGAAATTACTCAGCGACATCACTTATTCCTTAGTTGACCCGCGCATCAATTTTTCCAGCGCCGGCAATCTCTGAACCTATCTGAGATTTCATAAAGCCCAAAACCATTCCGCGGAGCAGCTTAAAATAGACAAAACACAATTATATAACGAAAGTTATAGCGGAATATGAAATTCGTTATATCTCACAATAACCTATTGTTATTCAACAATATTTTCAATGTTACACTTTTATTAAAATTAAAATTCCACCCTTTACATAATGACAAAAATTTGTTATATTTTGTCACATCAGCTAAAAAACATGCAGGAAGGTAAGAAAATGACATTTAATGACGACACTTATTCCTCAGTCGCAGCTAACAATTCTCATCATATTACCAAGCAAAAATTACTGAAAATCAGAGAAATCTATGAATTCTGCAAAAATGCCCAGCAAAATCTGCAAGTCCGGCATATTGTCAATGCCAAATTTGCTCAAATCGTCGAGGAGGCCGAAGAGCAGATTAAACTCTTTGCCGAAGGGAAGCTCAACATTGATAATGACGCATTGGATTTAATGAAAGAATATATTGAAGAATTCGGCCGCAACTATTATAAGCACGGCGGTCAGATGCGTTATGAATATTCTCCCGAAGCAACCAAGGCCAAAATTATGCTCGAGCAGCATCGTTATCAGACGACCCGCCGACAGGGCGCTGTTTCGGCAGAAATGTCTGAAACATTCAATTTGGATGCCATGTCCCGCGGCACTGCCGATGAATTTGTTCTTCCCGACAATGAAATTTTTGAATCAGACACGGCAGAGACAGCCGCAGCTCCTATGTCGGAGGAATATTCCATGAACATTCGGGAAACAAAATCCGGCGTAAAAGAGGTCTCCGACAATACGGCTCTCCGCATACAACGGGAAACAGAAAATCCGGCCGAGACGGTTTCGGTACCAATGACGGGCGAGACTGTCGCCGAACATCCGGTTGTCGATGAAGCTGAGAAAATTACGAGTGAAGAAATTCACCTTCAAGTAAACAAACCGGCAGATGATTTCGTAAAGCCGGTTCAGTCTCAGGCACCGGTTCCTTCTCAACCTGAAACAGAACATAAGCCGGATAACGGAACAGCTGTCGCCTCTCAGCCGCAGGCTAAAATCGATTCTTCGGTTCGGGCAGCTAAAAAACAGTCTGCCCCCAAGACAGGCACGAAGAAAAAATCAGGAATGTCGTTTTTCAGACAGGTTAAAGAATTCTGCGGAGACGCGGCCAAGGCTTTCCGCCGCAACATCAAACGCTACGGCGTGGCTGCAGCCACATTGTTCAGCACCACCGGGGCATACAACGGTTACCCGATGAACGACAATGCGTCATATAAAGCTGCTTTAAACAGTAAGCAGATTTCTCTGCCGGATATAACGCCTGACCAGTCTGCCGGTTTAACGGCTTCATTCACACAGGCCGCAGAAGAGAACAAAAGTTATCCTGATTATGAACTGACCGATTTCGGCTTTATCAACCCTTTGCTGGAGCAAACGCTCATTAATGCCATGACACAACAGGATTCTCCGGCGGCGGAAGAAAATGTCGTTACCCTTGCCGACCTGTCTTATACCGATATTGAATTCACTGCCGAAGATCTGGCGGCGATGGTTCCCAGCCCAACAGCCATAAAGCTGGCTGAGAATGCCGAAGACGTCGCGGCCCGGATGAACTGTGAAGGCTATTGTTTCCGCGGCGCCAAAAAAGCTTTCCGCGAAACCGGATTGGGCGAAATGTACGGCCGAAGCGCTTATATGGCCAAGCGGCAACTTGATGCCAATCCGCATTTTGTCCGCATCAAAAGCCATGTCAGCAACAACACCGTGGTTCCCGACGGCGGGGTCGGCGTTTACGGACGCAGCGCCTCGCATCCGCACGGACACATCGGCATCTTCAGCGGCAACAAAGACTGTTCCAGCAAGATCCGCCGGCCGATGACCTCAACCGGCAGCTACAGCAGTTTTGACCTTTATCTGCCGGCAGATACCAGAGTTCCGGCCAGCGTTTTGAAAAAGATAAATCAGATTCAGGTGCTGGAAAAACATTATGGCGCCAAGCCGCAACCCAAGCTGATTTCTCCGTTTTTGCTGGCAATTCAGAACCTTAACAGCAACAGTTAAGACCGAGCCCTCCTCCCCGGAGGGCTTTTTTATTGTGCGGCCGCTTCCGTTTCAGGCAGAGAAAGGCCGCTTTTCAGAATATTTTCCCGGGAGAGGCGGATAATCTCCTCCTGCAAAGCGGATACCGCGGGCTCATTCAGTTCATTGACTTCCGGATGCGGCGTCAATGCGTTACGATAATACCAGTCGCCGCAATCGCATTTTCCCCAGTAGCGGACATCGCCGTCATGATAAAGATTGCTTTGCAGGGTTGCTTCCAGTTTGTCCAGCAATTTAACCAGACGGCTTTCCGGTGTTACTCCCGCTTCATATTCGCTAAACAAAGCAAAAAACTGCTGATTTAACGGAGCCGGCAATACGGCACGGATAGCGGCGGCAGCTTCGGCTTCTTTTTCTTTTTTGTGCACTCTCAATTCCGGATAGCGAATCTGCGATGACAAAGAAACATCCCCGGCCAGTGCTTCCGGCAAATCATGGATTAAAGCCAGCCGCAGCAGTTTTCCGCAAACAAACCGATTTTGCAGATAAGGGGTAAGAACCAACAGCAGGAAACACAGTTTAACAACATGGTCGGCATCGCTTTCCGGCGTTCCGTCGGACAACAGGTTATCCCGGTTAACCAGGGCCAGCTTTTCAACAATATCCATAAAGTCGGACAAAGCATCGGTTAACGGCAGACGCTGATAATTTAATTCTGACGGAATAACATTCGTTTTAACACAGCTTTTAATCATGGCCATACGGCAAATATTCAGACACTGGGCTTCCAGATGATCCAGCAGCGGTTCTTTAAGTTTGGCGAGCCACGGTTTTTCCGGGGTTTCGCCGCTCATCACGCAGCGATAATACCAGTCGCCGTTCGCCCCCTCTCCCCAATAGCGGACATCGCCATAACGGCAGGCCTGAAAATCAGCCTCCAGTTTATCCAGAACATAAACAATCTGTGCTTCGCGGCTGCTTTTGTTTTCATATTCCATAAACAAGTCATAAATCCGGCTGCCGGCAGCGGCGGGCAGCATTCGGCGATAACGTTTTACGGCGGCGGTTTCGGCTTCCTTCTTCTGTTTTTTCAGTTGCGAATCCCCCTGTTGAGCAGCCAGAGGAACATCACCGCATTCGGCTTCAACCAAATCATGAACCAGAGCCAGCTCCAGCATTCTGGTCAAATCGACTTTTGTTTGCAGATAAGGAAAGACCGACATTGCCAGATAAGCCGTTTTCAAAATATGCGCGGTATCATTCTCCGGCCGGCCGTCGGATAATTTTACGTCGCGTCTGACCAGACACAATTTTTCAACAATGCGATAGAAGTCGATTATTTTACGGATGTCAGAAGGCGTCATGCTTTTTCTCCCGCAAAAAAACCGCCCACAAGGAGCGGTTTTCAGTTTAAGCGTTTTTACCGATTTTGGTCTTGCCGCCGAGATAAGGCCGCAGCTTGACCGGAATATTAACCGTACCGTCCGTATTCTGGTGATTTTCAATAAACGGAACCAGAGCGCGGGGCGTTGCGATGCCGGTATTGTTCAATGTATGAACATATTTAACCTTGCCGTCGGCATTGTCGCGATAGCGCAAATTCGTCCGGCGGGCCTGCCAATCAGTGATGTTGGAGCAGGAATGGGTTTCACGATAACAGTTCTGCGAAGGAACCCAGGCCTCCAGGTCATACTGACGATATTTCGGCGCACCCATATCACCGGTGCAGATATCAAGAACCTGATAAGGAAGCTCCAAATCCTGCAAAACTTCTTCGGAGATCGCCAGAAGCTTTTTATGCCACTTGTCACTTTCGTTGACGTCATTTTTGCAGATGACAAACTGTTCGGTTTTCATAAACTGGTGAACCCGCACCAAACCGCGGGTGTCTTTTCCGGCGGCTCCGGCTTCACGACGGAAACAGGGAGAAAATCCGGCATAGAGAATCGGCAGTTCGTTCTCGCTGAGAATTTCATCGGCACGCAGGGAATTCAGAATCAATTCGGCTGTTCCCGAAAGATATAAATCATCGGCAGGCATATAATAAATCTCGTCGCGGGAAAAAGGCAGATAGCCCTGGCCGTACAAAGGCCGTTCTTTGGAGATGGAAGGTACGGTAATGACCGTAAAACCGTGAGAACGCAGTTTGTCGAGTACCATCATGTGAATGGCCAGTTCCAACTGTGCCAAATCATTTTTAATTGCATAAGTGCGAGAACCGGAAACTTTGGCAATGCGCTCCATTTCGCTCCAGTCGTTTAACTCCATCAGCTCAATATGGTCGCGGGGGGTAAAGTCAAACTTGGTCGGCTCGCCCACCTTGCGCAGAACAACGTTGGCGCTTTCATCAGGTCCGACCGGGCAGTCCGGGCTGGGATAGTTCGGCATACGCAGCATCTGCTCGTCAAACCGGGCCTGAATTTCACCCAGTTCTTCCTGCTGCTTTTTAAGTTCGTCACCGAGTTCACGGCTTTTAGCTATAATTGCGGGACGCTCTTCCGCCGAGGCTGACTTAATGGAGTTGCTCAGCCGGTTTTTCTCTTCCGCCAGAGCCTGTGACGAGGTTTTGAGTTTGTTCATTTCCAGATAGGTTGATATTAAATTATCGACGTTTTCGGAAGGGAATCCTTTTTTAGCCAGGCTTTCTTTGACTTGATTCTGATTATCGATAATATATTTAATATCCAACATGTGTATTCGTCCTATTTCATTTTATTATTAGTCAACGTTTGTAAAGAATAGCTATTTTTGAAATAAAAACAACAGAAAAGTAATGCTTCGCGCACAAAAAACGTTTAGCGAATCGGCTAAACGTTTTTACGGTTTCTTTCGGGAAAGCCCCGGAAATTTAATTTTCAGAGACGGTTCCGGTTTCTTCAAAAACCAGTTCTTTGCCGTCTGCACCGCTCAGGGTCAGCTTTTCTCCGTCCAACTTAAAATGCTTGACCGTCGGCAAAAACTGCAGATATTCCTGCTCTGCGGTCATCAGCTCTTGCGGGCCGGCCATCATGGTTGCTCCGGCAGGGCCGAAAGTTATTTTATCGCCGTCCAGCGTATAAGAACCGAAATAATTGTTAATTGCTGATTTTCCGAAAAAACGGTTTTCCTTTCCGTCGAAGCCGAGCGTAATTTCCGCATTTGCCGGAGCATTCTGCAGTTTATATTCCTTACCGACGAAACTGTCCGGAGTTTCGGCCGTGCAGGCGGCAAACAACAAAGTGCCCAAAATCAGGCTAAACAGTTTAGACATGAAAAATCTCCTTTAATAAATAACGTGCTTTTTTAAGATATACTCATATTCATAAAATACCAGCCTTAATTATTCTTTAATCGACAGCTTTAAAACGCAGCGTCTGACCGTAAATGTTTTCCAAAACCAGTTCATCCTGCGTCAGATACATTATTTTTTCGCCATAGAGGAAATCAAAATAGGCGCGTTCCGGTTTCAGCATACGCTCCGGACGTCTGAGCCGGGTGGCATTGACCGTGTCAAAAAAAATCCGCCGGGTTTCTTCTTTTTCTTCCAGCCGATAGTCTCCGTAATATTGATTAAAATAAGTGCCCCAATACTGCCCGCTTTCCTCGTCAAAGTTAAGCGTAACCGGATAACGGTGCGGACCGGTTACCAGCAGATAGGAGCTGCGCAGTTCCGGCTTTTCTCCGGCGCAGGCGCTTAAAAAAAGGCAGAACACTGCCACAAGCCACAGTCTATGCATTGACATATCCTCTTTACCAAACCGGAATTATCATAAAAGATTTTTGCAAAATAACCAAGCATAAAAAACACCCGGCACAAACCGGGTGTTTCCGTGATTAATTGTTCAGCCAGTCATAAGTTATTAGTGCCGCAAAGGTTTATTCCTTCCGGCTTAATATATATAGCGGCGGTTAAGAAGAATTGAAGAGCCGCCGAAACAGAAAAAACTTCCGTAAAAAAAATAATTAACATTAATCATAAAATTATACTTGATTTTTTTTTGAAGGGCGTGTATGTTTCCTTTCGTTGCCGCCGCTGTAGCTCAGTGGTAGAGCACGTCATTGGTAATGACGGGGTCGCAAGTCCGATTCTTGCCAGCGGCACCATTTTTAGAAATGCACCTTTCGAGGTGCTTTTTTGTTATGAAAATCAAGACTTTCAGCTAGTCCGATTTTTGAGGTTTTTAAGATAGCATTTTTTGATAACTTATCGGACTTTTTGAGTGAAACCTAAGAAAATCAAGCTTTTTGCTAAATAAAATCCCAGTCCGATAAAAATGATTGAAAATTTAATTGATTCAGCTTAACATTTTGATTATGGAAGTTTTGATTATAATAATTGCTGTTGTTTCGTTTGCCATATATAAAATGCGGCACAATGCAGTTATAACAAAACAAAATAAAGAATTAATCCAAAGTGTAACCAGTTTATCTAGAGGAACAGCCTCTGAACAACATCTAATATTAACATTATTAAAATCAGGAATACATCCTCAAGCTATTTTTCACGATTTATATATCGTCAGAAACGATGGAAAATTTTCACAAATAGATTTGGTTGTCGCAACAAGAGTTGGCATTATTGTTTTTGAAGTTAAAGATTTTAGCGGTTGGATTTATGGAAAAGGTAACCAAACTAAGTGGACACAAGTTTTAGCCTATGGAAATGAAAAATACCGATTTTATAATCCTCTTATGCAAAATAACACCCATATTAAGCAACTTCGCCAAAAGCTGAAAGAAAATGTTCCTTTTTATTCTGTTGTTGTATTTTATGGAGATAGTGAATTACAGGATATTAGTTTTATTCCTAAAGGAACTTTCGTAACAAAATGGTATAGAGTAATTGATGTTGTTAATACAATTATACAAGAGAATCCTTTAGCTAACTACAAAAATAAACACAGAGTTGTTGAAATATTAAAAGAAGCTGTTGCAAACGGTGATGAATTAGGAACAGAAAGTCAACACATTGAAAATATAAAAAATATGCTAGGTACAGATAGAATCTTTCAATAAACGACAGGAATTTATGATGAAATATTTAAAATTAGTTGCTTTTCTCTTGCTCATCCTGACTAGTCAAAAGGTCAATGCAGAAAGTTACATCGTTGATACACCAGTGTTAAATGTTCGCTCGTGTGCAGGAACGAATTGTAAAATAATTGGAAAACTAGTGGAAGGAGATTCCGTTGTTTCTATTAAAGATGATGGAGAATGGGTAGAAATAAAAACAGAAAATGGTTCAGGGTATGTTATAAAGAAAGCATTAAGTGAAGATAATACGATTATTTCTGTGATAGTTTTAGTATTTGTTCTGTGGCTTGTGTTCTTTATTTATATGTTACCTGCAAAAATAGCTGCTAGTAATAAAAATGCCAGTAAAATATATAAAGTGAACTTATTTCTTGGTTGGATTCCAGTAACTTGGGTTGTCTTACTTTTGGCCGCTTTGATTGGAGAAAGCAAAGAGGATTAACCTTTGTAATTATCCTCAAACAACTCAAATTTTGTTATTAACTCTTTAAATTCCTCATGCCCATTAGTCCGATAATCGCACAGTATCGCGCACCATTAAAAAAGCCCTCCTTTTGAGAGGGCTTTTTTAATGGCTATTATTGAATGCAGAGCAAGTCAGGCCGAGCCGAATATGAGCTGTCTCGCCGGGAAAGTCGGAAAACTGGAGGCAACCGGAGGTTGGACAGCAGGTTTGCTAAAAGAAGCCTATGACTTAACTAAAAAGTCTGTAAGTTCTGAGACCAGAAAGCGTTATGGCGGAATTGGCAATATTTTCAAAGACAGCGCAAAAGATATCGTCAATAACTGGAAGGGATTACATTATGGCTTAGAAAACAGAGGCAAATGTATCAATTGGTTAGAAAGAAAACTTCCATAATTGACGATTTTATAAATATGTGAGAATATCTCAACAGATGAACAAACCTTGAGATATTCTCACATGAAAGCTAAATTTAAATCGCTGGTTTTTTGGGCTATTTTCTTTTCCCTCCTCACATGTTTTGGGGTGTGTTTTTTTTAATAAATATTGAGAGCCTTTATTATTTTATGGGAAGAGCGGTTGAAATTTTGGGCTACCTATTTATTACCATATATGTCATTTTCTCAGTTCTTATTTTCACGAATAAATTTCCCAAAAAAATAAAGCAATTTGAAAAATTTAGATATTTGGCGGCAATGTTTATTCTGCTTCTCGCCGAAATTACAGTTATCGGCGCAGCATTGCCTGATTTAGAATAAAATTATATCAAAGAGCCTCCAAAGACGGATATGCCACCGGTTTTACCACCATTGACTATCACGTCAGCAACTGGTACTGGTTCGGCAATATTCTTTTCGGCGGATTAATCGGCTGGTTTATCGTCGATCCGATTACCGGGGATATGTACTATCTTGATGAAGTGGCAACCGTTAATCTGACTCCCCTGCCGAAAGAGTAAAACGCCTTAACCGTGATTTCCGGCAAAACTCACCTTTTCTTAACTTCTCGGGGTTAGAATGAGGGCATTATCAACTAACGGGGTTTTGAGATGACCGAGACCAAAGAAAAGAAGAACACCGCGCACGGGCCGCGCAGCCAAGAGCGGTTTAACCGCGAGGCAAAGGCTTTGCAAAAGAATCTGCAAAAACGCAAGAAACAGCAGGAAGCCAGAGAAAAACTCAAAGAAGCAGAGGACAACCAGCGGGAGAACCAACATGGACAAGATTAAAATAATCGGCGGCAACCGCCTGAACGGACAAATTTATATCAGCGGTGCCAAAAACGCGGCTTTGCCTTTGATTTGCGCCAGCCTGCTGACGGATGAGACCGTAACGCTGACGAATATGCCGATGTTATCCGACATTCGTTCAATGAATGCCCTGCTGGAACAGATGGGAACGCAAATTGACAGTTTTGACGATTTTGTTGACGGACATGCAACCAAGACTTATTCTTACCGGACGCAAAAATTCTCCAGTTTGATAGCCCCTTACGATTATGTACGCAAGATGCGCGCCTCTTATTATGTTTTGGGGCCGGTTTTGGCACGGGAAGGACATGTTGAGCTTTCGCTGCCCGGCGGCTGTGCCATCGGCGCCCGTCCGATGGACATTCACCTGTCATCGCTGGAACAGATGGGAGCCACAATCGAAATCAAAAACGGCTATGTTCATGCCGACATCAAAGGGCGTCTTAAAGGGGCACACATCACTTTTCACACCGCTTCCGTCGGCGCAACCTGCAATATCTTGATGGCGGCAACGCTGGCCGAAGGCGAAACGGTGATCGAAAATGCGGCCAAAGAACCGGAAATCGGCGATTTGATTGACCTTTTAACCGCTATGGGGGCCAAAATCGAGGGCCGTGACAGTTCAAAGCTGACCATTCAGGGCGTGGACAAGCTGCACGGTGCGCAGCATAAAGTTATCGCCGACCGGATTGAAGCCGGTTCCTATGCCATTGCCGCGGCAATTACCAACGGACGGCTGGAACTCATCAATGCTCAGGCATCTACGCTGCGAACTCCGATTGAAATTCTGCGGGCGATGGGCGTCAGCGTGGAAGAAGGCAAGGACAGCCTGTTGATTGATGCCAAAGGCAAAACGCTGACGGGACAAGATATTATGACCGACTACTATCCCGGTTTTCCGACTGATTTGCAGGCGCAGTTTATGGCTTTGATGACAGTTTCGGAAGGCGCCTCGCTGGTGACGGAAAATATTTGGGAAAACCGTTTTATGCATGTGCCCGAGCTGATGCGCATGGGAGCCAACATTAACGTACACGGGCATGCCTCAGCCATTGTGCGCGGGGTTAAGCGTCTGTCGGGCGCACCGGTTATGGCAACGGATTTGCGCGCTTCTTTCGCACTGGTGCTGGCCGGTTTGGCAGCTGAAGGCGAAACTGTCGTAAACCGTGTGTATCATTTGGATCGCGGCTATGAAAAATTAGACGAGAAGCTGCGTGCCGTCGGTGCCGATATTGAGCGGATTAAAGAAGCTGACTAAGACAGATTTTAATTGCAATTTAACTTTTAACCTTTAGAATGGTTTCCGCAGTTCAGAGAT
>ERZ1106941.194-NODE-194-length-96008-cov-9.360895_pt1 | contig 96008 bp, 64 predicted proteins | sample MGYA00403670_ERZ1106941 | MGnify/ENA primary metagenome ERZ1106941 (study PRJEB35170, sample SAMEA104062400) | human gut metagenome | biome: human gut; feature: human-associated habitat; material: faeces | place: Denmark | collected 2012-06-04 ...
ACATTTTTCGGATCAACGAAAAACTCCAATGGACTCAACAGACTAAAGTCCATAACAAAAGGTACCATAGACCTTTTCGGAGCCATGGTACCTTTATTGATCATTTATTAATTAAGAAATGTAAAATCTTATTCTGCCGTTTCTTCTGCTGCTTCTGCCGCAGTCTCTGTATCATCAGCTGCCCATACAGGAGCTGATGCTCCGCTGATCATTGCTGCTGTACACACCATTGCCATAATTTTTTTCAAAATTTCGAAACTTTTCGGTATTCTTTTGGAGTTATTCCATATCGTTTCTTGAACTGGCGGTTAAAATTTGACAAATTTGTAAAACCAACATCCTGTGAAACATACAATATTTTATCATCGGTTCGACGCAATGCTTCTGCCGCATTTGCAAGCCGACGGTCATTTACATAGGAAGCAAAACTGTCTCCTGTCATTTTTTTGAACCAGCGCATGAAATGGCTCTCACTCAATCCGCAAAATTTTGCCATATCCAGTACTGTCAGATTCTGATTGATCTTTTCAGCGATTTCCTGAAGCACTTCTTTCAGCCGTTCCCGGTCAGGCGAAGAAACCTCCTCTATAGAAGGATATTTTCTGATCAGTAGGAAAATCATCTGAAGTACAGCAGCTTTTACTCCCAGTTCATAACCTTTCTCCTTTTTTTCACATAACTCTTCCATCTGGACAAGACACCTTTTGAGTGCTTCATAGTGCTCCTCCCCCTTCCGAATACATGCCGGAGGAAGCAGGCGGCCCGATGCAAGCGGCACTAAAAACTCTCCCGCACAGAGATCTGCTGCACCTTCTCCGAGAAAATCCATCTCAAAGATAATATTTTCGTACTCCATGGCATATCCTTTTATTCTGTGAATGGAATGCAGCGTACCCGGAGTCACCACAAAAATATCGCCGGGATTCCCCTCATAATTCTCAGTTTCGAGTTGAATCTGCCCTTTTCCTTTTTTTACATAGATCAATTCCATCTCTTTATGCCAGTGAAGTGAAACAACCGGAAAATCAAGCGGGATCGTACATGGATATATATTAAATGGAAACAGGCGGCTTCCATGTTGTTTCATTTCCTGATACTCTGCGCTGTTTTGTTTTTCTCTCATGTGTCCGGTACCTCCTGTAACCGATTTTTCAAGTCCAAATGATAGGATAGTATCATTTCCTGCAAGCTTTTTACAAGAAATGACGAACGACATATGCTATAACTATAATAACTTCTGAAGTTAGAACAATTCCAACTTTTTATATAAAGAAAGGAGCAACTCTTATGAGTAAATCCATGAAAGCAACTCTTACTGATCTCTGTCAGAAAGAAATCTCTACGGCTACAGATGCCGAACTTTATACTGCCCTTTTAAAGCTTGTGCATGAAAAGAGCCAACAGCATGTCAAATCTGTCAGCGGGAGAAAACTGTATTATATTTCTGCTGAATTTCTGATTGGCAAACTACTGTCCAACAATCTGATCAATCTCGGTCTTTATGACGATGTGCGTGATACACTTGCCGAAGCAGGTAAAGCTCTTGCTGATATTGAAGAACAGGAACCGGAACCAAGTCTCGGAAACGGCGGACTCGGTCGTCTTGCTGCCTGCTTCCTGGACAGCCTTGCAACCTTAAACCTTCCCGGCGACGGTGTCGGCCTTCGCTATCACTGCGGACTGTTCCGTCAGAATTTCAAAAACAATGTCCAGAATGAAACGCCTGATTTCTGGCTGACTGATCAGTGTGCTGCAAAAGCGACCGATACAGTCTTCCCTGTTTCTCTTGCCGGAAAAACATATTCCGCAAGACTTTATAAACTTCCGGTGACAGGATACGAAGGACGCACCAATACCTTAAATCTCTTTGATCTCGATACTGTCGATGAGTCTGTGATCGGTGACGGTATCTCTTTTGACAAAAAAGATATTGCCAAAAACCTGACTCTGTTTCTTTATCCGGATGATTCCGATGAAGATGGTCGTCTGCTCCGCATCTATCAGCAGTACTTTATGGTTTCTGCCGGTGCACAGCTGATTCTTGATGAATGCATGACCCGAGGCTGTAACCTGCACGACCTCGCAGATTATGCAGCAATCCAGATCAACGATACTCATCCGAGCATGGTAATTCCGGAACTCATCCGTCTTCTCGGACTGCATGGAATCGAATTTGAAGAAGCTGTTCAGATTGTTACTGACACCTGCGCGTATACAAACCACACAATTCTGGCAGAAGCACTTGAAAAATGGCCGCGTCATTATCTTGACACCGTTGTACCGCAGCTTATGCCGATTATCGAAAAGCTGGATGCAATTGCAAAAACACGTACTGATAATGCCGCACTTGCTATCATCGACCAGAATCAGGTTGTACACATGGCACATATGGATATTCATTTTTCCCATTCCACAAATGGTGTTGCCACACTGCACACTCAGATTCTGAAAGAAAGTGAACTCGCCGGATTTTATCAGATGTATCCTGAAAAATTCAACAACAAAACAAACGGTATCACTTTCCGACGCTGGCTTTTAAAATGCAACCCTGCATTAACCAGTGAAATTGAAAACCTGATCGGAGACGGATTCAAAAAAGATGCCTATGAACTCAAAAAACTTCTTGCTTATACCGATGATACCGAGGTACTGTCCAAAATCCGCACAATCAAAAAAGATAATAAAAAACAGCTTGCAGCATGGCTCGCTGACAAACAGGGAATCCAGCTGAACACAGATGCAATGTTTTCTATCCAGTCCAAACGACTTCACGAATACAAACGCCAGCAGCTGAACCTTTTATTCCTGATTCACGAATATCTGGAGATCAAAGCCGGTCATGTACCTGCCACCCCACTTGTCAGCATTTTCGGTGCCAAAGCAGCACCTGCTTATATCATTGCAAAAGATATCATCCACGGTCTTCTGACTCTGTCTCAGGTAATCAGCGAAGATCCGCAGGTCTCCAGATGGCTTCAGCTTGCATTTGTTGAAAACTATAATGTATCTGCCGCAGAAAAAATGATTCCGGCATGCGACCTTTCCGAGCAGATCAGTCTTGCTTCCAAGGAGGCATCCGGAACCGGAAATATGAAATTTATGCTGAATGGCGCACTGACACTCGGAACTATGGATGGCGCCAATGTCGAAATCGCAGAAGCAGTCGGAAATGACAACATCTACATCTTCGGTCAGAGCAGTAAACAGGTCATCCACCGCTATGCTGCAGCCGATTACTGTGCCCGTGACTGGTATGAAGCTGATCCGAATCTGCGCCGCGCTATCGACTTCCTCACAAGTGAGGAAATGTTGAAATATGGCGACGAAGAACATCTGAAACGACTTCAGCATGAATTGATCAGTAAAGACTGGTTCCAGACTCTTCCGGATTTCAACGCTTATGTGGTTCGCAAAGAACAGGCGATGAAAGACTATGCAGTCAACCCGGAAAACTGGAGCCGCAGAACACTGATCAATATTGCAGAAGCAGGATTCTTCTCATCAGACAGAACGATTGCCGAATACGATCAGGATATCTGGCATCTGGGAAAATAAGTAACCCGATACATTCAGAAAATCACTCACCGGGGTTGGAGCGGCGGATCTGTTCCGTCAGCTCCTCACCACCCTGCTCATACCATTCTTTTACAAATGTATCAAAATAAGAAACCGGCTTCACGCCCATAATGATCTGAATGAACGAGTCTTTTTCAAGCTGCTGCAGAGATTTCGGTAACTCACCATCTGTATCATCCAGATACTTTTGCTCCTGTGACTGATAACCGCCATCTATAAGGAGCCCCACTGCGGAAATTCTTGATTTGTAGGCAGCCCAGTCTTCCGGAGTCGATGTTTTGCCATGAAGATAATTCTCACATGCGTCATAGTAAGATTTTTCTAAGCCCCATAAATTTTCTTTTTTGTCTGTTCCATTCTGAACCGCACGTATATCCTTTGTAATCTGAAATGTTGCTTCATTATAATCGACATTAATGACCAGTGGTCTTGCTGTCGGCTCTACATTCAACGCAGAATATTCATTGACTTCATCCGCATCTTCTGCTTCATATCTTGTATAATCAAATAATACACTGATAATTTTCATCACTATTTCCGGATGCTCATATCCCTTACGCACAACCACATATTTATTATCACGAAAAGAAGCATATGCATTATCATGTTCCGGCTGCTGAAGATAATATGGTTCCCAGTCTGCATTTTTATCTTTTTCATATACATCTACCAACGGATTATTCGGTGTCCACCATAATCCGAAAAATGCCCCGCATTTTCCACTTACTACAAGATCACGCAGATTATTCTGGGCACGCAGTGCAAAATTTTGATCAATGACACCTCTTTTATATAACTCGTGAAGATAGCTCAATGCATTTTTGGTCTGCTGTGTCACGGAACCATATACAATTTCACCATTTTGATTTACCCAGCGTTGCGGACTCGCATGATACCTGTCAAACACCGGCTCTACCGAATAACTGGAGCTGGTACTTCCGACAAGATCTGTGTCGCACACCAGTCCCACCGGATCTTCACCCTCTTCTGCTCCCATCCTGTTTTCCACAAATGCTTCGATAATTTCAAAGGCATCGTCCAGCGTCTTCGGTTCGTCAAGCCCAAGTTCATCCATCCAGTCTTTTCGAAGCCACAGAAGTCTCGGACCATGATCGATCACAGTTTCCGGGATTGCCATCAACTTTCCGTTGAACTTCCCCGCATCCATAAGGTCACTACCATAACTCTCGAACATCTCCTTGATTCTTGTCGTTGTACAGCTTTCATAGACATCCGACAAGTCTTCTACAAGATCATTTTCTACCAGTTCTTTAAGTGTCTCTCTGTCAGAAACAACAAGTACATCCGGCAGTGTCTGGTCTTTTACCAGAATATTGATAAACTCATCATAACGGTCTTCCCGTTCCATATATGCATTGTCGTTCTGGATATTCAACATCTTCCGAAGATATCTCGTATAGACATTATCTTCGTAGGTGTCTCCATCCGGGAGGTTTGAATTATTTACCCCACTCATCTGACCAAGTGTATAGGTCACCAGTTCAGGATATGCTGCATATGGACTCTCTTCTGCTTTTTGCCATGCTTCTGTATCCCCTGCAACATCTGCACTCTGCGTTTCCTGTGTCTGCTCTTTGCCCTGCTGGCCTGCGCCACCGCATCCGCTCAATGCAAAAGCGCAGGAAAGTATCAGTGCTGTTATTTTTTTATGCTTCATTTTTCCTGCCCTCCTTCGGAAATCTCATCACGACAGTCGTGCCTTCATCCGGCGCGCTGAAAATCTGGATTCCGTACTTTTCTCCATATAAAAGCCGAATACGATCATTGACATTTTTAAGGCCATAGCCTTTTGCCTGGTAAGTAACAAGCGTCTCTGCTTTTTCCTGTGGCATTCCCATTCCATTATCCCGGACTGTGATTTCTACATCATCACCATTCCCCCGGAAAGACAGGAATAATTTTTTGTCTCCGTCTTCTTTTTCATCAATGCCATGCTCAATCGCATTTTCAACAACCGGCTGTAGCAGAAGCTTCGGCATTTTTTCATTTTTAATCGTCGGGTCAATATCCCAGTCAACTGTAAAATTGTTATCGTGCATAGTAAGCTGAATCTCAAGATATGCCTGCATATTCTGAATACAGTTCTCAACCGTAACTACGTCCTCGCCTTTGCTGAGTGCCGTACGGTAAAATGTCGACAAGGCAAGTGTCACCTTGCTGATTTCCATCTGATTGCTGCGGATTGCCATCCAGTTCATCATCGAAAGTGTATTATACAGGAAATGTGGATTAATCTGCGCCTGTAGTGCTTTCAGCTCATATTCTTTGAGCGCAATCTTATTTACATACACTTCATCAATCAGACGGTTGATCTCATCCATCATATTGTGGAAACTATTGATCAGGATACCAACTTCATCTTCAGAATCGCTGCTTACCGTAACTTCACGACTTCCATGATTGACCTGATCCATATTTTTGGTAAGTTCTTCAATCTTTCGTGTAAAAATTCTTGAAAAAGAAAGTCCCAGAAATAAAATAATAAAACCACAGGCAATAATCAGCGGAATCTCCTCAAGAAGAAGTCTCCGTACAGATCCCGAGATTGCATCCTGACTTTTGTAAAAGTAAAATACCCAGTCATTTTCCTCGCTTTCGGTTTGCGTCCAGGTACATGTCTGACTGATTTTGCTGAGCAGTTTGTCCGCGGTCTGCGAAGTATCCTTTTTATTATCGTCGGACAACTTAAGTTCTTTCAAGCCGGTTTTGTTATAAAGCACATTGCCATCTTTATCCGCTACAATCCCACCGTTTTCATCAGTCAGAATATTCGTCAGCGGCTGAAATATCTTATCATAATCCAGTGAAATGCAGAGAACCGCATTCAGCTTCTGATGGGTATAGCTCATACGTATAGCAACAACTTCTCCCCTCGTCCGATCCACTTTCCACTGAATCCGTACATCATCTTTCAGCCCTTCACTCCACCACTCTTCCTGCATTTTGTCAAGTGGAACAAGTGTATATTCATGTTCGACCTGAATACTGTCGGCAAAAAGCTGAATCCGGTTGATCGCATCGTGATAAGATTTCGGTACGGACAAAAGTGGATCCGCAATCTCCGTATACTTCTCGTAAGCAGTATAATTATCGATATTTTTTTCTTTAATGATCTCTTCAATATCCGGCGAATACGTCAGATAGTTCAGAAGGCTTGCATATACTGCGGTCTGGCTGTCGATACTCTCTTTGGTCTGCTCCATAATTGACTGCATATCTTCCAGTTCACTACTTCGTACCATCGTACTCTGACGGCTGTGACTGTACAGTGCAAGCACCGTCATCGGCACCAGGCTCGTCACGACAAGAAGAATCGTCAGCTTGTGGCGGTATTTCATATTTTTGAATATCTTACGAAGTCTGTTCATCCTCTCCGGTTCCTTTCCTGTATGACTCCGGACTGCTTCCGTAATATTCCCGAAAACTCCTGCAGAAATAGGAGACATTTGCAAATCCTACACGTTCGCTAATCTGCGCCACCTTCATATTGGTACTGCAAAGAAGCTCCTTTGCCTTTTCCATGCGGAACACACGAATGTAGCGGTTCAGATTCATGCCTGTCTCTTTCTTGAAAATAAAGCTCAGGTATCCGGACGACAGATAAACTTTCTCTGCCAGCATTTCCAGATTCAGATCTTCTTCATAATGCTGATAGATATAGTTCTTGACTGTTGCCACTTCATTCCTTGATGCGCTCATAGAACGTTCCAGAAAAGCCTCGTATTCTTTGATATTATCTTCGGTCACCGCAAGGATTTCCATAATATTTTTGCACTTGTAAAGTCTTTCTACTTCCTGCTCCAGACGGTGTTCCCCTGAAAACTGATTTTCCTGGAAAAGCTCCTGAATGACATTGGAAAATACAAATTTGATATACATTGCAGAATACTGCGTGTTGTCATAATATTTTTCTTTAAGACATTCGAAATGTCTGCGAAGCTGCTCTGTATCTTTGCGCGTGATATCTTCTGAGATCATCTGCATGATCTGCGAATCCTGCATCTCCCCCACAGATAATTTCAGTACATCATCCTCATTTGAAAAAACATGTTTTTCCGGATGATAGAATTTTTCTTCCATCTGCTGTTCCAGCTGTTCCAAAATCTCCGGCAGGCACTCACATCCCTCAAACTTCCGGCTGACCGCCAGATAAAAACTGTCCCGGTAGTTGCGCTTCATATAATTATAGAGATGATTTGCAACAAGCTGATAATCACAGTAAACATCCTGAAACAGAAGCAGTGACTGTCTCGCATTCAGATTCAGATAAAAGCAGACTCTCCGCAGTTCTTTCTGAATTTCATTCTCGAGGTTTTCTTCTGCCGTATCAAAAAAAGCCACATCAGACTCAATCAGGATTCCGCAATGCCAGCCGTTCCATTTTTCAAGATCAATCATATCCTTTGCTTTTTCCAGTGTTTCTGTCTTTCCGGAATAAAGATAGTTCTGGAGAAAATACTGCTGCAGGAAATTTTTTTCCTTGATCTCCTGGCTTTCTTTTTTCTTCCGGCGGTCAATCTCTTTCTCAGCCTTCTGGATCACTTTGTGGAAATCTTCCGGATTAACCGGCTTCAGAATATATTCAGTCACTCCGTAACGGATTGCTTCCTGCGCAAAACTGAAATCACTGTAGCCGCTGAAGATCACGATCTGTAATGCCGGATTTTCTTCTTTGGCACGTCTCGATAACTCCAGTCCATCCATATGCGGCATCTTGATATCAGTCAGAATAAGCTGAATATCCTCTGTACGGATAATCTGCAGTGCCTGTTTGCCATTCGAAGCTTCAAATACTTTTCGTTCCCCTTCTTCTCTGGACAAAAGGTATTTGAGACCTTCTCTTTCAATTTTTTCATCGTCTACAATCAGAACGTTTGTCATTTCCATACTCCTGTTTTTTGAAGTTTTTTATAATTATAGCACGAAGCCTCCGGAAAGAATATCTTCCCGGAGACTTTTTATAAAGGTCTTTTTATAGTCTGTATCAGCCTTTTACGGCACCGGCTACAACACCTTCAATGATATATTTCTGGCATACAAGGTACACGATGATGATCGGAATGATATCAATCATGATACTTGCCATCATCGGTCCCATCTGTACATGTCCGTAACTTCCTCTGAAGTACTGAACTGCCATTGGAATGGTACGGTATTTCTTAATATCCAGAACCAGTGTCGGCAGAAGGTAATCGTTCCATACCCACATCAGTTCAAGAATTGCTGTAGAAATAATGGTTGGCTTCAAAATCGGAATCAACACTTTGAAATAAACCTGCAATGGACTACATCCATCGATCAGAGCCGCCTCTTCTATTTCAAGCGGAATACCTTTTACAAATCCGGTAAACATAAATACTGCCAACCCTGCACCAAATCCAAGGTAAATGATGCAGATATTGTAAGGATTGTTAAGTCGTAAGGTATCTGCTGTTTTTGCCAGTGTAAACATAACCATCTGAAATGGAACTACCATACTGAATACACAGAGGTAATAGAAAATCTTGGATAATGCTCCGTTTACACGAACAATATACCAGGCCGCCATAGAGCAGCACAGCATGATCAAAACAACGGACATGACTGAGATCACAAGACTGTACCAGAAAGATTTGAGAAAATCCATCTGTGTAACACTTGCCACAAAGTTTGCAATGCCGTTCCAGGTTTCACTTGTTGGAAGACCGAATACACCTGCGGTTGTAATTGCCGTCTCTTTTTTCAGTGAGTTGATCAGAATCAGTACGATCGGATACATCCAGAGGATGCAGATAATTGTCAGTATAATTGTCGCAACAGGACTTTTCTTCTTATTTTCCATTACTGCTGAACCTCCTTAGATGATGTAGCCCGAAGCTGGATCAGCGCGATCACTACAACGAGAATAAAGAATACAACGGCTTTTGCCTGGCCGATACCCTTCCACTGTGGTCCGCTTCTTGCATAGAATGTATCGTAAATATTGAGTGCCAGTAACTGGGACTGTTTTCCCGGATCACCGCCAGTCAGTGAGAGGTTCTGGTCGAACATCTTGAATCCATTTGTCAGTGTCAGGAATGTACAGATTGTAACAGACGGCATGATCATCGGAAGTTTGATCTTAAATAAGATCTGTCTGCTTGTCGCGCCGTCGATCTGAGCAGCTTCGACCAAATCCGGAGATACGTTGTTCAGACCGGCAATGTAAATGATCATCATATATCCGATCTGCTGCCACATCAGAAGAATCAGCATACCGATAAATCCGTTTCTCGCAGAAAGTGAAAGCAGCGGCTGTCCCCATTTGGACAGAAGACCATTTAACAGAGTCTGCCAGATGTATCCAAGTACGATACCACCAATCAGGTTTGGCATAAAGAATACTGTACGGAAAGCATTTGTTCCTTTGTATCCTTTTGTCAGTGCCAGTGCAATAAAGAATGCCAGTACGTTGATCAGAATACTGGATACGAATGCAAATACAACCGTCAGCCAGAAGGAATGGCTGAAAGTATTATCCAGTAAAATCTTGGAATAGTTCGAAAATCCTACAAATGTCACATCCTGTACAGTGGTAAACTTACAGAATGAAAGATAAATGCCCCAGATGAAAGGCCAAAGAAAACCGATTACGAATGCCGCAAAGGTTGGCAGTACAAAAATCGGCCACCACTTTTTGATTGTTCTTCCTACCATGATGAATCTCCTCTTCCCTGTTCCGCAAAAATAATTATTACGGTTTTATGACTGACAGAAGGAGGCAAGAAATTCTGCCTCCTCCTGCTGATTACATGTTATTTTTTAAATCAAATTATTCAGAAAGAGCTTTTTCTGTAGCCCATCCGTCAACGAATGCACTTACAACATCATCCCAGGAACCAGTGCCTGCTGCATATGCGGTAAGAGCTGTTCCAAGACCATTCTTCCACTCTTCAGATGGCATTGTTGTGAAGTTCCATGAAACAGGTGTAAGACCAGCTTCTGTATACTCAGCATCCTGTTTTACAAATACGTTTGTAGGAGCAACTGCTGTTTTGAAAGGAATTGTGAATCCCATGTCTTCAGACATAGATTTTGTTCCTGCTTCAGATGTTACACACCAGTTCATGAAATCCAGAGTTGCCTGAACATCTTCTTCAGATGCATTCTTATTTACACACCAGTAGTTTTCTGTACCAGTTGCAAGACCTTCGTTCTCATCGTCAACGCCAAAGTAGATCGGGATCATAGCAAGTTCATCATCGCTGTATGTCTTAGCGAGTTCTGCATATTCCCAGGAACCATTCTGATAAAATACTGCATCTCCATTTACAAATTCATTTCTGGAGTCATCAGCTGTTTTAGCTGAAAGTTCGCTTCCATCGCATGTAGAATCTGTAATGTACAGATCAAATACATTCTTATACTGATCAAGATATGTTCCTTTGATTGCTTCTGTATCATCGATTCCATCTGCTTTGTATTCATAGTAGATTGGAAGGTTTGCAAGATGTGTTTTGAATCTCCAATCAGAGGATCCGTCCATACCTGCTGAGGTGAAAGCACCTTTTACACCAATTTCATCTTTACGTGCCTGAATGTCGTCTGCTACTTTTTTGAGGTCATCAAAGCTCTTGATATCATCCAGAGTATATCCTGCTTTTTCAAGTAATGTTTTGTTTGTGATAAGTCCGTAAGATTCAATTACATATGCGATACCAGCTACAGCATCTCCATCTTTCAGTTCATACGCATCAGATGTAAGTTCTTTTGTAATATCTGCATCTTTCAGATCGTAGCAGTAATCTTTCCAGTTTTTAAGGCCAACCGGTCCATTTACCTGGAACAGTGTCGGTGCATCGCTCTTTGCCATTTCTGACTGAAGAGTTGTCTCATACTGTCCGGATGCTGCTGTAACTACTGTTACATCTGTTCCTGTTTCTTCTGTGTAAGCTTTTGCCAGGTTCTGCCAGGCTTCATCCTGCTCTGGTTTGAAGTTGAGGTAGTAAACCTTTCCGCCTCCGTCTGCCATAACCGGTACTGACGGGATCATTGTAGCTGCCATTAAAACTGCCATGCTCATTGCTGTAACTTTTTTCATTTTCATAGTGATTGTCCTCTCCTTTTCTTGTAAGGTTTGTTCTTTCTTAAGCTGATTTTATTATAGTTTTTGTTGATTTTTTATACCATGATAAAAAATCAAGAAATGTGTTCTTTTTTTTAGAAAAAAAATCAAGTCACTCCTCAGGCAGTTTTTTGATGACCCCGGTACGAGTACCACACTGTCAGGTCATCACATGCCGTCAGAATAACTTGATTCTATTTATTTTCTTTCTTACTGTCTTTGCGTTTGCGGGATATTACATCCAGAAGGCTCTCGTCTTTCATATCAGAAAGGTCTTCGTCGGTGATCGTTGGCTGAGATACGGTATAGGCTCCTCTGCCAGCTGGCGGAATGTCACCTTCTGTCTCAGAGAAAGAATTCTCTGTTTCATCCGGGCTCACATCTTCTTCACTTATCTGCACATCATCAAGTGATTCCTCCATTCGGGAGATGTCCACTTCTTCGACATGCTTTTCTTCTGCTGATTCATTCTCTGCAGTATCTGCGAAATCACGTATTTCCTCCGGTGCGTCTTTCTTCTTACGTGAGCTCCACGGTGCGTATTCCGTTTCAGGCTGAATGTCTTTCGCTTCCTGTACAAAATCCTCTGCATTCATGCCATCCGCATCACTGTCTGTTCCGTCAGACAGGATTTTTCCATCTGCATCCACTGCTTCTACATCCTGTTTCAGCTCTTTGAGACCTTTTTTCAGAAGAACCAGATAGATCAGATCAATGATTCCGTTGCACAGGAAAATCCATCCTGCAAAAATTACTGTGTATTTCACCATCGTAAACGGATTGACCACAAGCGAAATGCCAAGCGCAATAAAAATCAGGCTTCCAAACAAAAGGATTCTCCATGTATCGACTCCACGTTTTTTGAGTTTGAAGCTTCCCTTGAGTGTCCAGATACTGTCAACCAGGATAAATGTTCCGAGCAAAATCGGGAGAAGTTTGACCACGATCTGCGGATTCATAAACAGGAAAATTCCGAGTACCATCAGGATACCACCGGAAAACAGATCGAAGATTGTTGAATTCAGTTTCTCGGCAACATAAATAACGATGTGATACAGTCCAACCAGAATCAGAAGGATTCCGAACACAAATTTGCAGATGACGTTAATTGTATTGACCGGCATAAACACGAGACATACACCAAGGACAACGTAGATCAGAGAAGTCACGATCTGCCCCTTTAAAAAATTATTGATTTTTTCCCACATTGGTTTCCGCTCCTTTCATCCCAATGGATATCTTAGGAACAGTATACCGTCTTTTTTACGATTCGTCCATAGGACATTCTGCGCCGGATGTCACTAATTCTGCCCATATAACACCGGCTCTTATCAGGTACAGTAACGAAACGTTCTGTCTGTCAGTATCCTTGCAAAAATCAGCCCGAGCGGCAGTGCGGCAATGATCAGGATTGCAGCGGCAAACCACGATGCCGCAACAGAAAGTGACATCATACCCAGGTTATAAATTCCACGGTACAGATAAAGTCCCGGAACCATAATTACAATAGAAGGAACCGTCAGGGAGATTCTCGGGTAACCTGCTTTGTTTTTTATCAGAGAAGCAAAAATCCCCGCAGTCAGTGCGCCGATAAACGCAGCCACTGCCGGTGGCATTCCTGCCAGATCCACAAGTTCGAGACGAAGTGTATTTGCAACTGCACCGATCAGGGCTGCCATCGTTGCAAGGCGCGCCGGACTGTTAAACATGACAGAGAATCCAAACACACCACAGAAACTCGCTATAAGCCGCAACAAAATCCACATTTCCACCGGCATGGACATTTTAATAAAGTCAACCGGTTTCAGATGGAGAAGCAAAGCCATGATCCACGCTGCCATCGTTGCAACCAGAATGATGATCAGCGCGTACATCAGACGTTCCATCCCAGAGCGCATATCAAGCTTTGCAAGGTCAATTCCGCTGGTAATAAACGGAAAGCCCGGAATGATAAATAACATCGCACAGATATACCCCGCCTCATGCTGAATGGAAATACCCCACAGCATTTCTCCGATTTTCAGGAAACCGGCATATACCAGACATGCCAGTGAAACGGATGACACAATGCAAAGGAAAAGTGTGAAGTGATGCTTTGTCAGTTTGCAGCGAAGAAAGTTTCCAAAGCCTGCACCGACAAAAGCACAGAACATTTCCACCGGTCCTCCGCCGAGGAGAAATGTAAATCCGCAGCATGCAAGAGCGGCAGCAAATCCAAGGGCTATCGGGGAGTACAGCCCGTGGATTCTTTCGATATCATCGAGAAGAGAATGCAGTTCTTCTCCTGACATGTCTTTTCCATCTATTTCAAATTCACGGATAAAGTTTTCCAAACGATTCAGTTTGGAGGTGTTAACTCCGGTATTTGTCAGACACAGTGACTGTGTAAAACCATCCTGACCATCAAAACATGTATACTCGATAGACATCAGGCCTATATCTGCCGTGCAGGTAATTCCCATAACCTCTGCAAGTGTATTCATAGAACTTCTGACACGCCACGCTCCCGTGCCGCAGGACAGAAGCATGATTCCGACACGCCCAATGATAGATGCCTTCTCCGTCAGGCTTGCCTGCGTGACAGGTATATCCTCACCGTTTTCGTCCGTATATTCATGCCACGCAATATCCATGTGATTTTTTCTGATCATCTGCTGCATGATTTCCACATCCCTGCTGATTTTTTAGCTTTTAAAATCATTTTGCCTGCGCCTTCATTTCTGCCAGAATTGCTTCACGGCATCCCAGTCCGATGCCATTTGCAAGCTCAATCGTTTTTTCCATTTCCCGCTCAAAATGACAGAACGGGAGAAAAATTCCGAGGGTGCTTGTATGCTTTTCAACTCCATTCTCATCTCGTTTGCCATAATACATCAGCGCACGCGGAAGTGCTTCCTGAAGCCGCATCAATGCCTCCCAGACAATGGCATATATTTTTTCTTCGTTGATCTCGAATTCTATCGATTCCGGGAAATTAAACATCAAAAGGATTCCTCTGTGTTCGGAAACCTTTCTTGTCTCGATCTCGCCCTCATTGCTGTAGAAATGATTCTCCCTGAAACCGTCCGCCATATACATCTGATAATCCGGGATTTCGTTCTGCTGTTCAAATAATTCGCGGAACATTTTGTATTTTTTCTCCCAGAAATGAAGTTCGGATTCATCAAGAAATTTCCCGTTTTCATCCGTCAGTAAGATCGGATTTTCCACACCTTTGTCATTGAAACGGATCGGGATCAAAAAAGAATTCCGAAGCAGATCAAAGACGCTGTTGTTGCATACTGCCATCATAAATGCTGATAAATCTTTGTTTTCGTATGCATTAAATAAAGCTGCCGCAAAAACAGTTCCCGGAATGTCGGTTCCGGCACCTTCGCTTTCTTCTGCTGAAGGAATTGCAGCAAAAAAAGTATTTTTCAGGCGGTCGCATGCGCGGGGGTTTTTGAGGATCTCATCAAAAATCTGCTCCGCCTTTTCTTCTCTTGGAAATATCGTGCCCATATTAAAGCCTCCTTTTAAGGCTTATTATAGGAGGATGGGTAGGGAATGTAAAATTCATCTATTCTATATTTAATATAATAGATTGGAATATAAAACAGGCCGGAGCTGTGTCCCGACCTGTGTAAATCATAACTTATTTTGATGTGCTGTCCTCATTTTCCTGTGTTATCACATACATTTTCCCTGTTTTTTTGTCTTCATAGACTTTTCCCCGTGACTCGAATCCCCCTGAAACATTTCCATCTTCATCGATCACACCATAGTCATCAACTTCCTGAAGCTGTTCCTGCTTCAATTCTTCCGCTTTGGTATTTGTACCGTTTATATCAACATTATAAAAAGAAATAATAGCCATCATAAGCCCACAGGCCAGAACCAGCATCGCATCCACCAGATTGGCAACACCTTCCATCGGGTTTTGTTCTTCTTCGTCAAAGAAACTATTTTTTCCTCTTTTTCCAAGTCTTGAACCTCTCATAAACTACCACCTCTAAAGTATACTTTCCATAAGAAGCTGTATATTCTGCATATTCCGGTTATACCAGCGTTTGCGGATCCCGGTCAGTACACTGCAGACCGCTGCACTGATCACGCCGGCAATCGTTGTGTCAAATGCCATTTCCATAGAACTCGAAAGCGTCTGCACATCTCCTGTTCCCAGTGCAACGATTCCCGGTCCAAGCGGAATCAGTGTTCCCATAAGTCCGAACATTGGTCCGAGTTTTACGACCAGTTCTGTCACATGAAGAATTTTTGCATATCGTGCCTCCTGCGTTTCCAGAAGTCTTTCGGCTACAGCCTGCCGCATATCCTCACTCATGTTCTCTGCATTGAGCAATTCCCGAAGCATCTGTTTTTCCTGAGAATTCAGAAGACTTTCTTCAATCAGCCGCTGCTTTTCTTCTTTATCTTTTCCATATAAACTTTCCGCCAGCGCTATACTGTTCAGTTTCCCGTGACGTATTTCAAAACAGCTCTCCACGATCACATGCCCAACCTGTACTACTGATATGATCATCAGAAGAATCAGTACCACATTACACGGAATCCTGATCGCCTGTCCGGCTGTATGAAGTATATCTACCAATGAATAATTCATTATCTCCTGTCCTCTCTCTGTCTGCTATTTTACTTTTGCTTTTTTTACTTTGCTCCATCCACTGTATACAGTCTTGCCGTATGCTTTCTTAAATGTCCGTATACGAACATAATAAGTCTTTTTACTTTTCAGTTTTTTGGCAGTTCCGGAAATCGCCTTTGCCGAAGCTTTCACTGTTTTTGCACCTTTAAAATTCTTTGATGTTGCATACTGAATCTGATATCCACTGATATTTTTTGCTTTTTTCCATCGAATAGTCAGCGTTTTTTTCTTTGAAGATTTTACAGAACTTAATGAAGTTTTCTTCGGTGTCAGATTTACCGTAATTTTTCGGATACCTGCTTTAAAGGAAGATGTCTCTGCTGTTCTGACTGTGATTACCGTACTTCCCATGCTTTTCATCGTAATCTTACCGGAAGCACTGACTGTCGCTACCTTTTTGTTGGAACTTGCATAGGTAACTTTTCCGTTGCTGTCAGATCTGATTCCCAGATTAAATGATTTTTTTGCAAATTCCCGGCTGATCACATTGCTCCCTGTAAAGCTTACATCTTTCTTGTCCGGTGTTACATCCGGCTTTACCGTTGGTTCTACCGGCGGAACATATTTGTTCTTTTCAAGAACGGGACGGATTTCCGCAATTCCCCTGCGCAGTTCATTCACTACATCTGTCCGCAGAAAATCCGCTGATAATTCATAACCTTCTTCGTCTGTCGCTCTCTCGGATGTTTCACTCACCGTATATCTTCCCATTCCGTCAAAATACAATGGGAGATTTTGCGGATATCTGGTCTGAATACGCTGTACTTTGTCAATCATATCTTTATATGTAAAAAACTGATCTGATACGGATGCATTATAGTCTCCGACATCCAGAGAAATTTCTTTTGCCCTGCTTATGTAATAATCTGCTGCTTCGTATGGATACTGTGCAACAAGCCGCATTTTTCCCCTTGTTTCTCCGGCACTGTCCTTTATTTCCAGCCAGTACTCTCCTGCTTCTTTTGCATACAAAGTTCCTGTTGTTTCTGTATCTGCTTTGTAATACAGTTTCTGTGAAGAATCATTCACCGGCATATCCACATAGAGCTGTGTCGGATCTCCGTTTTCATCCCAGCCTTTCAATTCTGCTTCCTCAAGATTCCATTTTGCAGAAAGGATCTCCGGATTTTCACGATTCCATCCGTCAATCAAAAGCGGTGTCTTGCTGCCGTATGCACATGTGGCTTTTTTATATCCTTTTCTTTCTATCTTGAATTTATAGACAGTCTTATTTCCTGCTGCATCCGTCAGGATTCCGTAAAGAGCACATTCTTCTCTCTGTGCCGACTGTCCCAGTACAAAACAGCCTACATCGCCCTCTGCATAATATACATTTTCTTTTAATGTAAGCGGATCTTTGATTTCACCATTTTCCAGAGTTCTGCCTATCACAAGATCTGCTCCCTCTGGAAGCTGTGCACGGATTCGCACATGATTCTGCTCTGTATTTTCAGCATCCGATGCACGAAAAGCCACCTCGACCAGTTTCATGTAGATGCCATCCTCTGAAATTTCCTGATCGGATATCTGTCCGGTACGTACTCTTCCGTCATTTAGCTGGAACAGAAATCGGGTATCTTTTCCATAGTTGGCACTTGTACTGAATGTAACTTTGTTTCCATTTCCGTACCCCAGCACGGACTGGCCTTTTGACAGTACATCTCCTGTATTATCAAAACTCAGGGCAGGATCACCGTCCTTTGTACAGGTAAATGAAACTGTTGCAATGCTGATTCCCTGAATGCTCTGCGCACGCAAAGCTCCCTTTGTACGTCGTCCGAGCATCACAAACATCCTGTTTTTATCTGCGTCTGTCTTCTGATATTCCATCTGAAAATCCTGATGGCATTCAATCGAAAGATCACGAACCCCCGCAAGATTCAGATTTATCCCGACCGTATCTATACTTCCGCTGTACAAAAGCAGTGCTGCCATCACTTTATCCCCGACTTTGCAGTCAGACTGTGAAAACTTCAGTACAATTCTTCCATCATCTTCCGTATGAATGTCTGAACTGCTGAGCGCACCCGAAAGAAGTGAATAATCCTGCATATTGATCTTCTGATCAAAATTGAGATCTCCGACAGCTTCACTTTCATCTGACGACACTTCTTCTTCATTTCCAAAATAACGGTTTTTCAAAAGTGCTTCTATATCTGATTCTGTGACCTGACCATCTTTATTGACATCGCCTAATTTTCGTACATGTACTGTAAATTTCGGAAGTTTCTCATCTTCTGCCAGTTTATACACATCCGGGATCTCCGGATAAAACTCATAATCCCCGGCAACATCCGGTGTATATTTTTCTGAGCAGTGCCAGACCGGATTAAATGCTACAGTACCATTATTTTTTGTCGCCCTGAGCACAATACCCGCCTGACTGATATAAGGTATTTTATCTTCGGGTGTTCCATTTTGGACTGTGCATTCCTGTTGCTGGTTTCCATAATATTCTACGTCTCTGATCGTGTTCCAGCTCAGTGCTTTGCGCAACACATTCATATCCGCAAGCAGATCCGTTCTGGATGTCCGCAGATTCATCGTCAGCTTCAAACATCTTTCATAGGAATTCTTTACCTCCGGATCATTCAACACAGCTGAATTTTTTCGGACTTCTGCAAGGATTTTGTTTAACCGCACCCTGTCCGGTTTCTCAAGTCCGTTCTGGCTGAAATACTCTGTGTCACCTTCCACATCCAGGCCATAAGTTACCATTGTAAATTTCCACTGAAGGACACTGCCGTCTGTCGGCTGGACATCACAGGAAGAAACATTCGGCTGAACACCGTTGTAATCGTATACCCACCCTGACTGTGCACAATAATCCTTTTCTCCCAGATATTCCGGTGTGTTATCTTTCTCGTAAAGTTTCAGATTTTTCTTCTGCATAATTTCCCGGATATAATCAGGTACATTTATCGCACCACGTCCCGGATCTGATATTTCCGAAAGATAAAAACCACTCTGTATACGACCATCGTAATTGTACCTTCTTCCAAGCTTTGTAAGCTGCCGCACCGTAATTGTCGCCAGCGTATCACCTTCGTAAAAATCCACATACTGTGGTTCCATGATAAAGCCCTGTCCAATTGTTGCCTTTTCGATTGACATGACAATCTGGCCTTTTGCTTTGCTTTCTGCATGGACTGTTGTCATATTTCCACAGAAAAGTACAAAGAAAAGTGCAAACAACAAAGCAATGAATATCTTCAGGCTGTTTTTTCTTCCTGTCCGGAATCCTCTTACATCATTTCTTTCTGTCATCGTTTCTGTGCCTCCTGTATTCTCTGAATCCCCCGTAGAGCAGCAGTAACGCAATCATCACTCCCAGAAAAATAAATTCCCCTCTGTGTGACTCTACCGTGTCTCCGACAATCTCGGCTACTTTCCATCTGCTCTTTTTTCCTGTTCCATCGGAATCTTTTTGCTGTTCCTGCGCGCCTGCATGCTTCTGTATGTCAGAACCTTTCAATGCTCCGCCGGACTTTCCTCCATCATTATTATGCTCCACATCACTGGTTGTCTTATTTGTATCCTCGCCTGATGCTTCACCGGCATCACCTGACGATTTCTGTTCCTCCTGCCCCATGCCGTTTCCACTTCCATCCCTGCTGCCACCGGAACCGGAATTCTTACCATTGCCTTTTTTGCTGCTGTTACCGGAACTGCTTTTTCCATTTCCGTTTCCGGATCCGCTGCCGCTTCCATTTCCATTGCCGCTTCCATTTCCGTTTCCGGATCCGTCTCCATTACCGTTTCCATTACCATTTCCCTGGTCATCCCCACCGGTATTTCCCCCATCTTTTGGCGGATCTACGATTATTGTGATCGTCTGCATCGGAGTCTGAGAAGTATTCTGCGCCAGTTTGAATTCATCTGACGGTGCATTGATCACTGCCAGAAATCTATACGATGCCGGAGTATTTCCGTCATATCCATCCAGGTCTTCCCATCTGACCGGTATCTGTATCCTTCCGCCTTCATCGCCGGCTGTTATGTCACGATACATTTCCAGGTAACCGGGGAAATTTAATTCAGATCTTAGGGTTCCGTACGGAACATGCTGTACCAGAACAGATTCGTCCAGCGGAATCGTACGTTTTACCTCTATGGGCAGTGTTTTAGCTTTACGTGTGACGGTGATCACTGGATAATTCACACCCTCCATAACCACATATCCTGCCGGTAATTTCGGTGTAAACCGATACACTGTTTCTTCATCCACAGATGTCTGCCAGGTCGGTCTTGATGTCCACACAACACCGGATATCGTCACCGTTTTTCCGTCTATCACAGCCTCCAGTGTTCCTGGTTGTTTTACATTCGATATGGATGCTCCGTTTTTTACATTCTGAACTGCCACACTCTCATCAAGAGGAAGAAATGCCGTGATTTTTTTGCCAACCTCTGACCGATTGAAGGTATCTTCCGCGCTCTGAAGTGTTTTGACAGCTTCTGTTATAATCTGCAACTCTTTTGACGACAGTTTGCCTGCATCTGCATAAGTATTGTAAACCTGCCGTGCACTGCTGATGGCAAGTGACAGTGCCTCTTCGGCACCATCTGCATAAATTCTGCTTCCACTCTTTGCAGAATCAAGAAGCTCCTGTGCAATGGATATTTCATTTTTCAAAGATAAAATACTGTAATATACAGAAACTGAAATCTGGGCTTCATAGTGCGACTTTCCATTGTCATAGGTCACCTGCACCGGTGTTGTCCCCGGGTTATTCAGTCTTACCGGGAAACCGGATCCCGATGTCGGCTTGCCTTCCTCAGAAATCACATCTGTATTCTGAATCTTTATCTTCAGTTTTCCCTCACTGATTGCCTGTGAACCGGTAATTCTTATGCCATTATCATAAATATCAACAGATGCAAGTACCAGAACCATCACACGATCCGGACGGGAAGGCACGATCATAAAGCTTGTATTCCGATAAATATCCGGTACGATCATTCCTGATTTACCGTTTCTCCAAACGGTGATCCTGTAGATGTCAGATGTGATCTTATCCGGCGCTGTAACTCTTATTTCTACTGTGAAAGAGTCTTCACTGTAAAGATCATTGGCAGTATAATCTGCTACAAGATAGCAGCCATTGGAATTTTTCTTTATATCATCCGTCGTAACACCGTGCATTGTGCTTCCGCCATATACTCTGATCTGCTGCCCGCTGTCACTCTCTTTTACTTTCATCCATAAATGGTTATTTGAAAGTGCTTCATCAAATTCCTGATTTGTAAGTTTTACTGTATATTCCTTTTTATCCGGTGAAAAATCTTTTATGTAATCTCTGCCATCCACACCATTAATAAAAAGAGAAATGCCATCCAGCGCTGTATTAGCATTTGTCTCCGGATCATCCACCGGATTTCTGTGAATACGGAAAGTCACCGTCAGTATGCCCTCGACCTCTGCTTCATGGCCGTCTTCCCATCTTTTATATATTCCATAACATTTCAGATAAAAAATGTTATCACCTTTTTCAAGAGACAGTGGTTTTGAGTCAATAATCACCGGCTCTCCGTCTTCTCCTCCTGCAAGCATAAAGGAATCTATCGTTTTATTATTTTTATCTGTCAGGTCTGCATGAAAAACTTTGTTTTCTTCCGGTCTGACACTCATTCTAAGTCTTACTTTACTCAAATTGGTCGTTGCATCGTAAACTCTTGAGTTACCCTGTACAGTAAGCTTACTGATGTTCGCAGTATCTTCCTGCTTATTTGAGTTTACCAGCGTATACTGTCCGGAATAATTTGTAATTCCATAAAAATAAGTATGAAACTGATAGGTTGTTGTTTCGCCTGTTTCTTTTCTTGTGAGCGTCACATCATTTTCACTGCCGCTGCCTTTATATGGGATCACCAAAGTGCAGCCCCCGTTCGCATTTACTTCTGTCTCTTCTCCGTTTACTGTCACAAGCACATCCGGGTCTACGGTTGCTCTCATAGTCCTCAGTCTTCCCTCCGGGCCATTATCCAGAAAATGATACTCATATATATCCGAACTAAATGCCGGACTCATCTTCTCCAGATTGCTGATATTATCTGCTGCCTCCAGTGTCAGGATCTGAGGTGCACCCTTTTCAGCCGGAACCGGAGTTGGTGTCGGTGTTACTTCTTCTGTCCCCGGTGTCGGTGCCTGCGTCGGCGTTACTTCTTCTGCCCCCGGTGTCGGTGCCTGCGTCGGCGTTACTTCTTCTGTCCCCGGTGTCGGTGTCTCTGTCGCCGTCACTTCTTCAGCTCCCGATGCCGGTGTCTGCGTCGGCGTTACTTCTTCTGTCCCCGGTGTCGGTGTTTCTGTCGGTACTACATCTTCCTCATTCGAATCCGGAATCGGTGTCACCGTCTCCTCTTCCATCACAGAAAGATTGCCCGTTTTCTCCGTCGCCTGCACATATGTATTTGTAAACAGCATGGAAATCATCACTGCCATGCCTGTTGTTTTCAAAATTAATTTTTTTATCCGCATATTTCCTTTTTATAGAGAAAGTCACAGGGGAAAGTATCTTCCCCTGTGAGTATACAATATGTTTTTCTCTTATTTCTTTGCTTTTACCGGTTTTGCTTTACTCCAGCTGCTATATACGTTTCCGCCAGATGCTTTCTTATAGCTACGTACTCTTACGTAATATTTCTTACCTTTTTTCAGACCTTTTACAGATGTCTTCACTGTTTTGTTTTTCTTAATATTGACTGTCTTTACTACATTTTTGAAAGATTTATCCGTGGCAACAACGATCTGATAACCGGTTGCTTTTTTGTTGCGTTTCCATGTTACCTGAGCCTTTTTGCCTTTCAGTGCAGTTGCCTTTGCAGAAAGTTTTGCAGAAGGTTTTACTGTAACTGTAATCTTCACAGTTTCTGTTGCTCTGCCGGAAGCTTTACCGGTAACTGTAATTACTGCACGTCCCGGTCCTTTTACTGTTACTTTACCTTTCTTATCTACGGTTGCAACGTTCTTGTTGCTGGTCTTATATGTAACAGTTGCTTTTACATTTTTCTTCACCCCAAGGCTGAATGCTTTGTTTCCTTCTGTCTTTGTGACAGATGTTTTTTTCACATTGAGGACTTTCTTTATAACAGTTACATTGACACTTGCTGTCGCATCCTTATAGTTCTTTGCAGATGCTTTTACTGTGATTGTTGCTGTACCTGCTTTAAGAGGTGTTACATTACCCTCTGCATCAACAGATACAATCTTTGCATCGCTGGAGCTGTATGTAAGAACAGCGCCCTCACGTCCGGATGCATTCAATGCAAATGCCGCATCTCCCTCTGTTTTTGTGAAAGAGGAGACCGGAACTGTAACTTCCTGCTCTGCCGGTGCAATCGTAAATGTTACTTCTTTATTTCCTGTAAGAATACCTTTACCTGTAACCGCAACAGTTGCAGTACCTGCATCTGTATTATTCTTGTACTCTACTGTGTACTCATCTGCTGCTACAACTTCATCACCGTTTTTGACTGTAACTTCCGGTTCTTTTGCCTGTCCATCATAAACATATTCTGTCTGGTCAAGTGTTATCTCACAGTTTGCTACATCTGTCGGATTAGCTTCCTGTAACTTTCTTGTGGTCTCTTTGGCTGTTTCATTTACCATATCAACAGTCAGTGTGCCTTCATTATATGCTTTGTCAAGTTCGGCAATCGCTGCATCTGCTATTTTCTTAAGTTCTGCCTGCTTTTCTCCCGGAGCGCTCTCAACCATCTTGTTCAGAGCATCCTTTGCATCCTGTAAACCATAAATATGCGGCCATACTGCTTTTGCAAGCTCAATTGCTTTTGAAAGTCTGGCGCTTTCGCAGTCATCAGTCCAGACAGCTCCGGTATTTCCTGTAATTGAATAATCCCAGCCGCCTTCCTTGTCACTGCCTATATTTACAGCCGTATTCAGTTTTTTGATCAGATTGTAGAGGTCTTCTGCATCCTGCTTCATATTTTCCGGGAAAAGGCCGGTAAACTCTTCTGCTTTCTCACATGCGGAAATGGAAACATTTCCGTCCTTTCCACCTTTTCCATATTTTTCAAGAAGTGTTTTTGCTGCCCCTGAGCCATATTTTGCCTGTGCATAAAGCTTATATGTTGTACCATTGTACGTCCATTCTCCAAACTCACCAATGCCCGGTTTCTTCGCATAAAGTGTTGAGCCATCTTCACTGAAATAGAAATTATCTTTTTCCTCATCTAAATTATAGAATGTCCATGATGGAGGTACCATCTTTGATTTTCCGTTTTCATCATAGATTGTTATCGGCGCAGTCTTCAGAGATGATATTAGTCCGCTGATTGTTTCACTATTATTGTCAAATGTACTCATACTAAACGGATTATCTTTTGAACCACCCCACATATATGAAGCGCCTGCACGGCCCTTTCGGGTAATCATAATTGTATAGTGTACTTTCTCACCGTCCTGATAAGTAACTACACAATGATATGTAGTTGATTTCGCTGCCGGTCCGTTTCCTCTTCCAAAGCTGAGTTTATATGTACCATCCTCACCTACAGTAATCGGCTCAAGAATGGCATCCTTGTTTGCGTCGTATGAAGTACCCATTTCAATCTTCCTTATGCCTTTTGCCTGAAGATTAAATGTAAGCACATTGTTTTCTGTCTCTGAAGCTTCGCTGCTCTCAAACGTGCATTCGGCGCTCTTGCTGTCTGCGTCAAAAGTCAGGTCTTTTGCTGTGCCTGTCTGCGCGCCGGCATCAAGTCTGACAGTTCCCTGTAAGTCACTTTTTTTTACATTGATGTGGAAATTAAGTTTATAATATTTATGTGTTCCATCTGAATAAATCTGAACTACATACCATGATGTAGAGTTTAAACTGTCACCCATATCAGCCGCAAAAGGACCTGTTTTCGGATCTCCGTTCACTCTCTTAGGGAAACCACGGTTATCATTGATGTATTTACTTGCCCTTCCAACATTTGTTTTAGTCACCGTTGTACCTTCAGGCAAATTTACTGAGACATTATTTGCATCATTCGTATCCTCTCCATTAAATGTTACATCCACTACCTGCCATTCATTTGAGTCTTCGGTTTCTTTTTGATCTGTTACATTTAAAGTAGATGCCTTTCCATTCAATGTTACATTAAAATCAGGTTTGACAGTCGTTGTATCATCTGCAAGTATGTCCGTCTCCTCTTCTCCATCAGAGAATACATCAAATGCATCTGTGTCATCCGCCACATCTGCATCTGTATAAGTTTCATTTTCATCCTCTGAGATAATTACCTCATCTGTGTCTTCGGAGGCTGTGTCTGGTTCTTCATTTTCAACCCCCCCAAGTTCGATCTGCGCGTCATCGGCTTCATCCGCAGTCTCTGCATCATCTGATTCTGCTGTGGTCTCTACAACTACATCATCTGATGAAAAATCTGCCGCTGTAACCGGCACACCGCTTCCGGCAACCATGGCTGCACTCATCATCAGTGCCAGAAACTTTGTGAATTCTTTTTTCTTCATGTTTTCGTCTCCTCCTGTTCTTTTTGATTCTGAAAACAAAAAAATCTCCCTGAATGATATTCAGGAAGATCAGGAGACACTACGCCCGCAATTCCTGTATCAAACAGGTAATACATTGGGCCCTGACTTATCTACACAGTAGGCATTTTGCCTGTTCCGGATTCTCACCGGATTTTTCCACTAATGTCCGAAAACAACTGTAGCTTTATTATAAAAAAAGTACTGTCTAAAGTCAAGTCAACCAGTAACAAAAAGCAGACCGGAGTCGCAATGGACTCCGGTCTTAAAAAAGTGAGTTATCTGATTTTTATTTTACTTTTACTTTAACTGTGTAGGATTTCTTTCCGGATTTTACGGTGATCTTTACAGTTCCTTTCTTCTTCGCTGTGATGACACCCTTCTTACTCACGGTTGCCACTTTTTTGTTGGAAGAAATGTAGGTTACTTTGTCCTGAGAGGTGAGTGGTCTGATTGCCGGTTTCAGCGTCAGTTTCTCACCTTTTTTCAGGGTTACTTTGGATTTCAGTCCTTTGATTTTGGTTGTGTTTACTCTCGGGGACTGAACTTTTACTTTCAATGTTGCTTTCTTACCACTTGCAAGTGTTACAGTGATCTTGGCTGTTCCATTCTTCTTACCGGCTTTGATCACGCCCTTCTTATTGACGGTTACGATCTTCTTGTTGCTGGATTTCCATGATTTTATGGAATCGCCGTTTGCCATTGTAACTTTGATTTTCTTTGTAGTCTGTTTTTTCTGAAGTTTGATGGATTTCGCATTCAGTTTGATCGTTGCTGCAAGTTTGGTTCCATAGTCTCTTGTAGTTGTCTTGCCGCATACGGCGCATGTTCCCTGCTGTTTCTCCGGTGCGAATACGGTTGCTTTTGCAGTTGTATTCCATACAAAGTTATGGGAATGAGCCTCAACCTGAACAACTGCTGTCGGCGCTACAAAATATGTGTACGGTGTTTTGGTAACTGTAATCTGATAACTTCCTGCCTGATCCGCACTCAGCGTTACATTACCATCTTTATCGGTTATTGCTTCTGTTGTTTTGTTTGTGTCCAGATTCTTCATTTCAACAGTACATCCTGCCGCTGCTTCATCTGTTCCCCACATATCTGTATCCCTGAAATTAATTGTAAATGCCTGCTCAGTTACTACTTTTTCCGGTACATTCTGGAAATAAAGATATTTATCACTGTATTTTGCAGTATCTGCCAATAAGAATACACCTAATTCATCACCATTTTTCAGTACTTCCTCATTTGTAGTACCGCCAAATCTGTTGTTTACCAGCGTACCAACTGCGGCACCCTGAATTTTGAAGATTCTGTTGATCCATCCATTGCCGCCAATTTCCAAATAAGCTTCCGGATTCTCAGCGAACTGTTCTCCATACATCTCTGCATGAAGTTTGTATAACGCATCTGTGATCGTTACCTGATTTCTTTTTGCTTCCGGTTTTTCGTATCCATATTTTTCTGCATCACCTGATGTTACTTCAAATGTGCGGATTTCAGCATCTGCTTCAGCTGTTTCATAGGAACGGACAGTTATTGTTGCAGTAGTGACATTCTGTGCATCTTTTGCTGCTTTTACAGCTTCATTCAGTTTGAGAAGTACTGCACTGGCTGCTTCCTCTGTCTGTGCATTTGCATCTTCTGCCTCTTTAATTGCTGCCTCAAGCGCTGCCTTTGTTCCTTCTTTATACTGTCCAGGTTCTGTACCTTCAACTATACCTGCTGCCAGTTCTTTTGCTTCTGTAATTCTTTCCGGTAATGATGCAAGTGCTTCTTTGGTTCCTTTAACGGTAACGACTACTTCTACCGGCTGTTTGTATACCTGCTTTAAGAATTCATTTTCCGGATGCTTTTCCGCGAATTTGCCGTAACGCTCGCTGCTGAGTACAGAAGAAATTTTAATCTGAGTATCATCTTCTCTTCTGGTTACAAGCAGATTTTCATGCGTAATTATCGCATTATTAGATGATTTAAACTTGTTATATCCGGCGCCTTCCATGATCCACGGATCGTCAAACTGATCATCTGCAACGATACCTTCACCAGTTTTATTATCAACATTATAAATCCATTTTGGCTGTCCGTTTTCATCAAGAATCATTTCCTGGAATGCATGAAGATTTTCTTTGACAGAATCTTTATCTGCATTCTGTCCGTCATTGATTCCTGCAAAATAATTGTCTTTTGCAGCTTTCATCATATCCAGTTCAGCCTGTTTTTCTGCATCTGTAATTGCTTTAATTGTAACTGCAATCTGCTTTGATACGCTTACTCCACCACGGGTAAATGTAACGGTCAGATGTCCTGCCACATCATTATCACTGGTAAAGCGATCCAGATATGCTGCGTATCCATTAATCTGAATAGCATCTGTATCGGAGGTTACCGTAATTTCCTTGTTTTCAAATACATAATTCTGATTTTCATCTTTGATTCTGGTATATCTTGGAAGCTGAAGATCTGATTTACAATTTGAAAGATCAATTGCTTCTTTTGTATTAAAATCAATTATGCGGTCTGCTGTGTAATACTTGTTCAGGATTTTCTGAAGTTCTTCTTCTGTAGCTCCAGTCTCACCGGTTCCCTTTACTGTAACTGTAAAAGTTTTTCTATATGTAGCAAAATCATTTACAGATTCTACATTAGAATTTAACAGAGTGTCATTTGCTGTAAAGATTGCTGTCAATGTTACTTCTGTGTCTACTGCCGGTGCATGAATCTCGCCCGTTACCGGATTGATGATTGCATTTATCTCCGGTTCTTTCAGGCTGATCACATCCGGTTCAGAAGAAGACCATGTAATTTCAGACCATGCAGTTCTGGCGCTGTTCGTCATACACTGCGGAAGTGTCAGTGCTGATTTTACATCACCAATGTCTGTATTATCTCCCTTGATCGTATCCCACGTAAGAGCATCCTTTTCAGCGGACATTTTTGCATTGTAATGATCACAATCCCATCCAATTGTTGCCCTGCTCTCTCCGCTCTTTACAAAAGCTCCGTTCAGCTCAAATATATACACAAGAGAAACATTTGTACTGTTAATTCCACTCAATGATGAACTTGGAGTATCTGCCTTGTTGTAATTGATTGTTCCACCTGTTGCAATTACATCTGGGGTATCTGTTGAAGCAACGTATACATTTACATCTGAAGCGCCTGCAATATCATATTTCGCAATTTTAGTCTTTACAAAATCACAAATATTTTTGCAGGATGCAAATTTCGGACGAAGTGTATACTCTTTGTCAAACTGTTTTTTTACAGCTTCTACTGTTGCCTGATCAGCTTCTGAAACATTTGCTGCTCCCATAAGAACCGGAACAGTAATGTTTTCTTCATCACCTGATGGTTTGTAGGATCCTGTTACTTTTTTGTATCCGTCTGCCTCAATGGTATAATCATAGGTTGTATTTTTATCTAAGGTATAGACGCCGTCTTTCGGAGTTACAGCTATAGTTTCCGTATCACCGTAGCCGTAATCGTCTTCTTCCTCATATGTCACGGAAATTTTTGCGTTTGCAATGTCTGCACCTTTAAAATCAACCGGTTTGAATGTAACATTATACTTGCTGATGTCTTTTTCCATCTGAATGTCGATGGTTTTGTTCGCATCCGGTGTAATGGAGCCGTTCACCGTCTTGTAGTTCGTAGCTTCAATGGTGTAATTATAGGTTACTCCATTGACAAGCTTATAACTGCCGTCGTCTTCAGCTTTTATGCTATTCCAGTCGCCATCTTTTTTTACCGTTACTGTAGAACCTGTAATTGGATTTCCGGTTGCCTTGTCTGTAACATTAAAGCGGATATTTCTTATAATTTTTTTCTGAAGCTGTACAGTTCTTACTGTATTTTCTTCTGTTGGGTCGAAAGTAAAATAACTGTCTTTATAGTCAATATATCCGTCTCTTGTAACAGTCAGCGTATACTCTGCGCCCTTTTCCATCTTATATGAGCCATCCGTTTCCGGAGAAACTGCTGTCCAGTTTTTCTCTAATTTGACGGTTGTTTTTCCATCTGTTGTAAGATCGGAGTTATCGTCTGCATCCACTACTTTGACAGTCATGGTGTAGTTCGGCTCTGCCGCTTTAATTGTAATAGTAAATTCCTGCTCTGCAAGAGCTGCTTCAGCAGCGGCTTTTTCGTCATTGATAGTATCTGCACTTGTGCCATCTGCAAATACTCTCAACTTCGCCTTAAAACTCTGATCCCCCTGCGCTGCTGTTGGACGGTTAACTATGGATATACTTCCGGTTTTACTAGGTGTTTTGTCTATCTTCAGCCATTCACAAGAACTATCAATATACCACCCCGATATATATGGAAAATATTTACCACCAGTAAATCTCGAAAATGCTATTGATGTAATATTAGAGCCTCTTGATGATTTTAAATCCATTGTATAAGATAAACCATCTGCACTTTTTGCTCCATTACTAATGAGTTTTTTACTGCCACTAATGTAATTTTCCTCAAGCCATTTCTTTGCCGCAGCCTTTGCTTCAGCATCGCTGTCTGTGTCTGACTCGGCATCACTGAATGCTGCAATATCATCACTGTCTGAAGCATTCTCATCTTCTTCTACAGAAAACACCTCTGTATCAGATATTTCATCCTGAGATGCATCCCCAATTGTCAGATTTTCCGCATCATCTGACTCTTCATTCTGGACAGAAAGCTCCGCATCAGCTTCCTCATCTGTATCTGCCTGCACTTCTATCGCATCCTGTCCGCCATCAGAAAATTCGATATCTGCTGCAAATGCATTTGATGGAATCATGGTCACTGTCATCATTGCCGCCATAGCAACTGCTGACATACGTTTCATTAATTCTTTTTTCTTCACTTTACTCCTCCTTTTGTGAATTATTATTTTAGCAACAAAAAACAGAGCCTCATGAATTGATGAGTCTCTGTCCTTTATAACGTGTTGGCTTGCCGACTGATAATGTCTTCCGCGTTTGACATTAAATACAACAAAAAACAGTTCCGGATTCGCACCGGATTTCCTTAAACTGACTAACAAATCAGACCACGTTTGGTTATCTTGTTGTCCGATTATTATAACACTTTCACCTGATAGCGTCAATTTATTTACAGGATTTCAGGTATTTTTCCAAACTTTAGAATAATTTCAAAAGTTATTATCTACCTTTAAGGGATCGTATTTCATCACAGGAAAGGCCTGTGTTTTCGTAACGCATGTTCCCTGCTGTTTCTCCGATGCGAATACGGTTGCTTTGGAGATTGTTTTGCAGTCGTTAATGCGGCATACATGATCGGCATTGATATTATTCATATCCGGTATGCCATCTTTGGTGTAATCGTGATTTCTGTATCTGCATTTGATTTAAGATAACAGGTTGCGGTTCACAAGCTTCTTTTTCATCTGCTACATTCCCCTTTGCTTCTTCATTTTTTTATTTTTACATTTTTCGTACTGCTCCAGCTTCCATACAGCTTTCCCCCGGAAACTTTTTTGTAGCTTCGAACGCGCACATAGTAACGTTTGTTTCTGGCAAGTTTCTTTACTGTGCAGTGTGTGGTTTTGTATTTTTTGATATTGACGGTCTTAACGTTTTTACGGAATTTTTTGTCTGTGGAATACATGATCTGGTAACCGGTCGCACGGGTATCTTTTTTCCATGAGACGATCATCTGTCTTGACTTCGATGATTTCAGTGCCAGTACACTCTGTCTGATCGGCGTAATCGATACCGGGATCTTAAGTACGGTTGTTTTCTTACCTTTTAACGATGCTGTAACCGTAATTTCTGTTTTTCCCGTTCCGCAGATCACTGCTCTTTTTTTCTTGTCAATTGAAACGACCTTTTTATTTGCTGATTTTACGCTGACAGAAGCACCCTTTTCTGCTTTGATGTTCAGATTGAGTGTTTTTTTTGCATAAGCAACCTTTACCGTTTTTCGGCCGACAGATAAATTTACGTTTGATACCGTCGGTTCCTGCGGTGTGACCGGTTTCGGATCTACGGGAGCTGGCACAACAGAATCCGGTTCTTCTCCGTTTTCTTTTAATACGGTCACTTTATATATAGGAAAAGTTGCATTTGTTTTTAATATATACTGTGCCTCATTCAGCTGAAATACCGGTTTGAAATCATAGAAGCCCGGCTTCTGCGGATCATAATCCGCACACTTCCAGGTCAGATCCCAGATGCTGCAAGTGCCGGTATCCTTTATCGTATTTTTCTGTCCAATAAGTAATGTCGGGAATGTAATATCTGCGGCCGGTGTCCCATAACTCACCTTCACCGAAGTATTGCTCTCACCGCCCACAAAATCTACCGACGAAATAATTCCGATATTATTTGCAACAAGGTTCAGAGTGCCATAATCTTTCAGATCACTTTTTTTTGATGTCAGATTTCCCAGAACATTGATACAGTTTGCATATGCAGTTCTGATATCCGCCCTGTTCATCAGTTCGCTGGTCTTGTGTATATAAGCCATTGTTTTGTACAGATTATCCCTGTTCAGCTTCTCGTTGGCAGAAATCGACGGATCACCTTCTTTAAGATCCTGTCCCTGCCCGACCATGGTAAACTGCCAGCGGATCACATCTCCACTTCGTACCTTTGTTGAGGCGGCACCAACTTCCGGATAAACATTGTTTACACAATACATCCATCCGGACTGTGTGGTATAGTCAAATTCATTCAGATACTGTGGCTCTTTTATATCATTTGTATTGACTTTCAGATCTTTTGCAGTGATCATCTGCTGTACAAATGCAGGAATTGAAATCGCGCCCCTGTCCGGATCTGATATTCCCGCAATGTAGTACCCATAACCTTCTGTTCTTGTAAGCGCGGATCTGCTATTTGCTTCCAGCACTCGTTCTGTAACTGTTTTTACAGTATCTCCACTTTGAAGTGTCACTGCTGTCGGTTCTATGATATATCCCTGTCCCAGTGTTCCCTTCTCTACGGAAATGACGGCCTCATTTGTTGCTGCCGGTGTATACTCCGGAAAAATCCAGAGCATACAGATTGCAGCAATCACCGTCAGAAAATAATTTTTCCATTTTTTCATACGGTTTTTCCTCATTTTTTGACTGTCACTTTAAATTTCGCTTTTTTGTTTCCAACCTTGACTGTGATTGTTGCTTTGCCCGGTTTCAGTGCTTTGATGCGTCCTTTGGAATCAACTTTTGCAACTTTTTTGTTGGAGCTTGTAAAGGTAACTTTTTCTCTGCTTGAAATCGGTTTGCAAATTGGAACAAGTGTAAATTTCTTTCCTTTTTTCAGGGTAATGGATTTCTTTCCGCCCTTAAATCCTGTGATCTTTGTTGTTTTGACTACGGACTTCTGAACTTTGATCTTGATCGTCTTTTTCAGTCCGCTCTTGAGTGTGATCGTGATCCTGGCTGTACCGGTTCGTTTCTGTGCGGAAATCTTACAAGTTCCATTTGCCTTGCCGGAAACTTTCACAATTTTTGTATTGCTGGATTTCCATGATTTTACGGAATCACCCTTTGCCATGCCGGTCACTTTGAAGTTACGGATGGACTGTTTTACTTTTAACGGGACGGTATTTGCGGAAACTTTCATAGTTGCTTTGAGTTTATTTCCGACTTCACGTGTATCTGTCGTTTTGCAGACGGAGCAGATTCTCTTCTGCACCTCTTTTGCAGATACGGTTGCCTCAGACGTTGTCGTCCAGTTGCTCCATGTATGTCCGAGTGCCGGAATCTCTTCTGTCTTTGTTCCATTGCATTCTGTACATGTATAAGTCTTTATACCTGTTTCTGTACAGGTCGGCTCTTTTGTAACGACACCTTCGTCCCAGTTATGGGAAACATGCGCGCTTCCTGCCACATCCCAGTATGCAACATTATTTTCTTTGAATAATATATAGGCATCCAGTGCCTCAAGTACCTGTGTGGTAGCCATTCCATTTGTCGTGTTTCCAAGAACATGGGCAAATCCGCCATCTTCACATTTGTATGCCATCATACTAGTGATCATATTCATGTTGACTGTTCCGAATCCGGAATCAGATACGGTCGGGTCGATACCCAATGCCGAAAGAGCTATCAGTACCTGTGCGGTTGACTCCGGAGTTCCGTATCCAAAATCGTCTTTCACTGCTCCTTTGAGCCATGTAACTGCTTTTTTTACTGCTGCTTCCACTTTTGCATCTGTTACCTGATAACGTGCCAGTGGCTGCAATGCCATTGCAGTGATATCAACATCTCCAGTTTTGTTATCAAATAGTCCGAAAAAGCCATTTTCATTCTGAAACTCCAGAAGTGCACTGATCATGGATTCTCTGCTCCATGTTGCATCTGCCGGAATCTGAATATTCGCAGCGTCCAGTGCCAGAAGTACCCAGATCAGTTCGTTAGAGCCTTCTTTCAGACGGGTGGAATTGTACATCATTTCGGCAAGGTTCACACCGTCTACATCTGTGATATCTTTTTCAAGCATGGTCAGCGCCAGAGAAATCTTTGCGATATCAGTCGGTTTCGGGCCGTCAGGCAGGTTCGGATCATTTTCCCATTCCTTTACTTTTTCCACTACGGAATCATAATAACTGCCGGTCTGTGCATTGCTGAGTGTTTCTCCATGACGAAGAAGTGTAAATACCGTCCAGTCATCCTTAGTAGCTTTCAGGTTGTCTTTTGCCTGTCCTTTTATCCATACTGCCGCGCTGTCTGCGCCGGATTTGGCAAGTGCAAGATTGTCTGTATCTGCCTTATCTCCTTTTGTTACGGTAATCGTCAGTTTGATCGGGGCAGGATTGTTGGTCTGATCCACCGGTGTTCCGGTCGCAACTACAGTTCCTTCGGAAATTCCTGTGATCTTATATTCAGAGCAGAGGAAATAGTTATTCGTATCCGGGGCACCGGCTACTCTCTTCCATTCACCGCTTTTTGTCTTTGTGATCGCTGCAATACCTTTTTTGTCAAATGTCCAGTTGATAGATGGTTCTGTAACTTCATATCCCTGTTCGGACAGAGTACCTTTTGGCTCAAGGGTGAATGTTGCTGATTCCTTTGCCTTTACGCTGAAATCAGAAGTATTCCCTTTTACATTTATCTCTGTCAGAGGATTCTTATATTTGTATGTTACGGAGGATGTTCCGGTTACTATAGTTTCATCTCCCGTATTCGGATTCATGTCAGTCAGTATTGCCGTATATTTGACTGTACCGGTCTGCTTCGGAACATATACTTTAGATCCATTATTGTAATATCCGATAGTTTCGTTATCGCTCGTAATCTCCCAGTTATCTGCATAGCTTGCATTCTCCGGTGTTACGATCACGGTTCCATGAACCGGATTAAATGCTACGCGGCCATCCGTTTCCTGTCCGTCACTGTTTGCATTTCTTCCATGAATCTTAATTACTTGTCCGTTTTCCAGTGCCGGTCTTACAGATGTAACCGCTACATAGGTAGAAGTAAGATTTACTGTTGCACTCACGGACGAATCATTCTTTGATGTAACTCTGATTGCGGAGGTACCCGGCTTTTTGAAGTAGAACGAGCTGTACACGCTTTCATTATAAATCAGATCAGTATCTCCTGCCTGATAGGTAAAACTGGAATATGCTGCATCCCTGAAATCCGTCTCACCTTCATACTGTGCTTTTACTTTGATGGATTTTGTCGCAGATCCCGCAATTGTATAATTCCCGTTTGTTACATTCTGATCATCAATATATAACTGAATAGCTGTGATCTTTGCTGTTTTTGAAAGAACCGATGCATAAGCAAGTGTCTGAACTACCTTTCCATCCGCATCGACCAGAGTAGCCTTTACCTTTGCCTTTCCATCTTTATTAACATAGAATTTTCCGCCTTCTTCCGCGATTGCCACGGCTCCAGCCGGTTTCTGAGACTCTACTGACCAGTACACTTTATAGCCATCCGGAACTGTATAGTCCGGCAGACTGAATGTACCTGCCATCTTATATGCATTTACAGAATCCGGTGAAACCTGAAGTTTCGCATCTTCAAGAGTTACTGCCTCTGAATCATTGTAATTTGTAAATGCAATATCGCAGTATTCCCCTTCCGGAAGCTCCGGCCAGTCACTTCCCGGAGTATACTCCTGATCTTCGCCGAAATAGGCAAATCCGGAGCTGCTCTGTCCCCAGCTAATTCCATTCTCGCCACGATTTTCATTAAGAGCAGAAATAAAGCCTTTCGTCTTCATGGTGTCTTCGCTTACTGCTCCGGAATTTATAAGTGTGCCTTCTGGATATGAAGGTACAACAGAGGAGGTGAGCCAATGTGTATTCTTGATCATACCGGTAAAGCCTGATGCACATGTATTTACAATTCCACCTTTTTGACTTTCACCATATGCAAAACAGTTGGAAATAACGGCTTCATCAGAAACACCGCCGGCTATACCACACGCATTTTTTCCGCTTATATTGGACCAGCAGTTGATGACAGAACCTCTCACATATCTTCCAAGAGGTCCTACCGGATCACCATTATTATCTGCCATAGTTCCATTAAAACCAATATTCTGGATCACACCCGTTGCAGCAATTCCTGCAAACATTTTGGGTGCACCATCAAATGTGATGGTATGTCCCTGACCATCAAGAACACCGGCAAATGTTTCAAACGACATATAGAAAGTAGTGTCTTCATAACTACCATAGCTGCTGTTCAATGTAATATCATTTTTTAGTACAAAATAAGTGTCTTTCTTAGAATCTTCCATTTTGGAAAAATCAGCCTGATTCGTAATATATGTAATCTGGCTTGTATCTGTCGGCAGTGCTACCGGTGCAGATGAAAGCGGCTTCTTAAGGGCAGCAATCGCATCTGTCAGTTTTTTTGTTGCCTCATTTATCTCAGACTGCGTTGCCGTTTCTTTTTCTTTCAGTTCCTTCGCTTCAGTTAAAGCTGTTTCCACTGAATTCCATGTATTTTCTGTATATTCTTCCTTTTTCAGTACAGAAGCCTGCTGAATAGCCGTATTCAGGTCGTCCCAATTCACTTCAACAGAAAGTGTCCCTTCCTGTAAAACCGGAAGGCCATTATTTCTTCCATCTGTTGGAAGCACCCAGTAATAGCCCGTCGCTGCGATTTCTGTATTTAAGACAGCAACCTTTGTTTTAATCGCATCTGCTGTCACCTTTGTTTTACTGTCTTCCGATGTGTTGTCAGACTTACCCATTCCAACCGCCGACATTCCAGAAGTCCAAAGTGCATGGCTGATTTTATATGAATCAGTATTTGTTGCTGCAATACCGCCTCCAAAATTATCGGTATTTCCTGCAAAATAGCTGTTGCATACAGTTCCCTGCAGATTTCCTGCCATTCCTCCTATTGTATCGCTCCAAGCACTTGCTGCCTGTGAATCAACTGTACAATAGCAGTTTCGGATCGTACCTGTAGCAGTGACAGTATTTACCATACCACCCTGTCTATCCGTGAGAGTCAGTGTCACACTTCCCTGAACTCCCAGATTCTGCACAGTTCCACTGACTGTTGCTGCCAGCGGTTTATCTGCCAGTGTGATCACATGTCCTTTACCGTCCAGTGTTCCGGCAATTGTGCTGATCTGCTGACCTTCCGTAAGTATAATGTCACCGCCCAGTGCATAAACAGTTCCTTCTGCAATCTCCTCTGGAACATCTGCTGCAGTTTCAATCATGTACGGATCTGCTTCTGTTCCCACACCTGAAAGTGTCGCAATCTGTCCATCCTCTTCAGAAGCAAATACGTCTATACCCGTATCTGTCTCTTCTACATCCGGGACATCCGAAAAATCTTCTACATTCTCATCCTCTGTTACATCGACAGTTTCAGATGCTCCGTCATCTGTCCCCTGTCCGTTATCCGTGATTTCTATATCCGCATCATTGTCAAAATCACTGATCTCGTCCTCTCCACTGTTTTCTACCTGAACATTATCGTCCAGTTCAGCAGCCGATACCGGCAGTGCGAGGCTGCTTCCGGATAATGCCAGCGCCAGTATCCAGCTTAAAGCCCGTTTTTTCATAATCAGTTTTTTTCTTTTCATATAATTCCTTTCTTTTTTTCTTATTTATTATCACTTTCAATCAACCCGTACTTCCGTTTGATTCTTTCCAGTTTCTCCAGCAATGGTCCGCTCATAAACCAGAGAAAAATCACAGTAGAGGTTGCATGCACCAGATCAACCGGCGCACCCGAAATGTAATAAGCAATCAGGCTTTCTTTCGTAATATATCCATAAGACATCAGAATACTTGCAGGATTCATGATACCTCCATAAATCAGAAAGACACTCAGAAAGCCATAAATACAGAGGTCCGGTTTTCTTGCTTTCAGGATTCCCTTCTGATAAAGGATTCCCGCCAGGAATCCGATCACGCCAAACGCAAACATCTGCCATGGTGTCCATGGACCATGTCCCATAAAAATATTCGAGATCATCATGATCATGCAGCCGACCAGAAATCCGGCTTCTCCTCCGAAGGAAACTCCTGTAAGGATCACGATTGCCGCAATCGGCTTAAAGCTCGGTAACATAAAGAAAGCTGCTCTTCCTGCCACTCCAATGGCTGCCAGTACGGAAATCACCATAATTTCTCTTGCTTTTGGTTTTCTTCCCTCAAACATCATAAAAAACGGAAGCATAGCCGCCACAACAACGATCAGGCTGCACACCATATATCTTCTTCCGTGAAAAATTCTTACTGAAAGATAGAGGATCACAGGTACGATAATAACCATCAGCGCAAGTGCCGCCCATGTACGCCTGCTGACTTTTCCATCTCTTTTCATCTGGCGAATGATCAGCCCATCTGTCGGAAGTGTATATTCCTCCAAATCCTCTGTGCTCTCATCTGTATTTTTTTCTTCGGACTGTACCGGCATGGTGCCATCAAAAAACTCGTCCAGGAAACGGTCTAACTCAGCTTCTTTAAGCATGACACCACATCCTTTCCTGTAACTGCATCCGGAAAGAACTGCCTTGCCATCCGGTTGGCGGCTGTCGTGTAGAAATTATTTCCGGCAAAAAATGCTCTTGTTTCTTTGCTTGTAATAATACTTCCCTCAAAAAACAGCCCAACACGATCTGCATACTCTGCCACAAACTCCACATCGTGCGAGATCATAAAGATCGTCATTCCATGCTGCTGAAGTTTTTTCAGGATTTTTCCCAGTTCTGCTTTATATTCTGCATCCATTCCTTTCGTCGGTTCATCCAGAAGAAGGATCTTCGGTCTGAGCAGAAGCACTTTTGCAAGAGCAAGCCGCTGCTGTTCTCCCCCACTCAGATCATAAGGATGTCTTTCCAGCAATTCTTCAAGTTTTGTCAGGCTGACAATCCCTTCGATTGCTTTTTCTTTTCTCATATCAATCGGATACTCTACGGATTTTTTGTTTTTTCTGCCGCCGATTACGGAGTAAAGATCTTCAAGCACTGTTTTTTTCAAAAAAATACTCTGTGGATTCTGTGGGAGTACCCCCAGATACCCGTTATACAACTCGCGGTCTTTAAAGGAACGGATATCTCTGCCATCAAGATAAATCCTTCCCCTATATGGCTGACGCACCCTGCTTAGAAGTGACAAAGTCGTACTTTTACCGGTTCCGTTTCCTCCCACCAGTGCATAAAATTCGCCGCATCTTACTTTCAGTGAAAGATCTCTGACTACATCCGGGCTGTCCTTTTCATAGCGGAACCAGACATCGCGAAGCTCGATCGCGCAGGAATCTTTTCCGGTGGATTTTCGTATTTTTGATGCTGTCCCAACGGTTTCAGATATTTTTGCAGGAGTCGCTGCTCTCTCTGACGATTCTGCTTTCTCTGTATGCTCTGTCTTTTCCGGCATTTTTGCTTTTTCTGTTTCAATATAGTTTTTCATCCAGATCCTGCCTTCGCTTACTGTAAGCGGGCAGGGAAGATCACTGTCAATCTCCCCATAGATCTGCACCGGTTCCGGCATGGAAAGATAGATACCTCTGTCCTGAGATTTCAGTTTCTGTCCGACCTCACGCGGTGTTCCTTCAAGAAAAACACTTCCCTTGTCCATGACAAAGACTTTGTCCGCATAAGGAATAATATCCTGCAGACGATGTTCGGTGATAATCACTGTTGTCCCGATGTCACGGTTGATTTTTCGCACTGTTGCAAGAAAATCTGATGCCGCGATCGGGTCAAGCTGTGAAGTCGGCTCATCAAGAATCAAAAGAGACGGATGCATCGCCATGACAGAGGCCAGGTTCAGAAGTTGTTTCTGTCCGCCGGACAATTCTTCTACACCTTTATAAAACCATTGATGAATTCCGAAATAACTTGCCATCTCAGCTACACGAAGCCGAATGTCTTCTGTCTCAAATCCCAGGCTTTCCAATCCGAATGCAAGTTCATGCCACACTTTGTCTGTCACAATCTGATTATCGGGATTCTGCATCACATATCCGATTTCACTGCTCTGCGTCCGATGATCAACTTTATTCAAAGGGGTTCCCTTAAATAAAATACTTCCGGTCGATGCACCATGCGGAGCCAGCACACTTTTGAGCTGTCTTAAGAGTGTACTTTTGCCGCAGCCGCTCCTTCCGCAGATTACATTCAGCGTTCCCTCCTTAATTTCCATGGAAGCATGGACCAATGCCTCTTTTCTCTGATCCGGATAAGAAAAGCTGAAATCTTTTACTTCGATTATATTCATTTTTGTAACCCTTCCCGTTCTATTTCTTCGTAAATCCGGCGATATGTCACACCAATATCCTTTCCGATATTTCTGCGGCTTCTCTCCAGACTTCTTGCTTCTGCCACATACAGAATCACAGGAATAAAACAGAAGAATCCAAATGCAAGATACGTGGCAAGTGCCAGACCTGTACTGCATGCAGCCGACGCACTTTTTCCCTGTATGGTAAAGCCGGCAAGCAAGATGCGTGGATCATACTGTGCAAAAACAGCACCACGCGCACAGCCGGTCACGATCACAGCAAATAATCCAGCCATGATTACACCTATGATCTTGTCTCTTTTTGTAAAACGATAAATTGAAAATGCAGTTCTTCCGTGAAGACCATACCCCCGGCTTCTCATAGAATCTGAAGTCTGTATTGCATTCTCCAGTGCCCATGTCACCAGAATGGAAAGCATATTCAGACCATGGCATGCCCGCTGTAAAATGTTTCCGTTTGTGGTATCCCTGCCCATGGATTTCTGTCCGTTTCGAATAATATGAAGCTGTCCAATAAAACGAGGGACAAAACGAAGTGCCATAGAAAGAATCAGCGACAGTGCCGGAATGATCCGGCCAAAAAGATAGATAAATTTGTCGCTGGTCATAATTTTGTTGTAACAGGAAAACCATTGAATAACGACAAACATCACTGCTCCGAGCACAATTCCGTAAACCAGTGCTTCCAGTGTCACCCAGTTGCCACTGCTTTCGATATAATAGAGCATTGTGACACCATAGTGATTAAACATCGGATTCAGAAGTGCCACGATCAGAAGCCCGGGCAGTGTCATAAGAAAGCTTTGTTTTAATGTTTTTTTCCATCCGAGCAGGAGAATGGAATAAGCAACCGCCCCCGCATAGGATACCCCGAGAAATACCGGGTGCTGGTTAAACATGGTAAAAACCAGCACCACTCCGAAATAAAAGAAGTTTAATAATGGATGACATTCGGAAAATGCATCCGCATGTACCTTATCCTGCATAGCCATTTCCTACATCGGATCCCAGATTACAGGTGTATTTCCATTCAATGTTGTCTCCGTCCTCTACTTTATATTCGGAACATCCGTAGTTCGGGAACCAGCCATTCACACTGTACATCCATCCTGAATTCTGACCACAGTCAAATTCATAAAGCTGATTGATACCTTCAATATAATAGCTTCCATACATCGGTGTATATCTGGAAGATATCTGGATCCCTGCCTGGCTGCATGCGCTTTTCAGCACATCAAAAACAGTATCTCCCGGTGTAAATGAAATTTCGGAAGTATAAAGGATCCAGCCGTCAGATGGTACAAATTCTGCTTTGGATGATTTCAGATCATCCCAGTTATCCAGAATAGAAGAACATTCAATGGAAATCGTGCAGATGTGGTTTTCTTCCTGTGAAGAACTGCCTGAACTGTCATCTGAACCATCTGAACCATCTGATTCCGTCTGTTCATCAGCTACCTGGCTGTCATTTCCACTTGCATCCTCTGATGTATTTTCCTCACCTGTCTGTGCGTCTTCGGATGAATCCTGCGTATCTTCTGAAGAATCTTCGCTGGAGCCGGCCAGAAGTACATACACATCTCCGTCTGCTTTATTTACCTGAAATGAAATTTTTGAAACTTCATTTTCACTTTCTTCTTTTGAAACATCTTCTTTGGATGAATCTTCTGCATCTTTGCCTGCATTTTCGATTTTCGCATTGTCAAGCTGATACAGTTGTTCATCTTCATAGATGCAGTAAAGTACCCTGTCTGCATCCCATTTTTCATTGAGAGTCACTTCCAGGGTTGCCGGTGCCGCAAGCTCCATCTCCTGAAGTTTTACCTGCAGAGCATACGGTGCATCATCAGCCGCCTTTTTGATCTCATCCAGATTTTCCTCAGAAAACTCTACTTTGAGTTTCTGTTCAATCGGATTTTTGATCTTACTTCCATCATAAATCCATGTATAAGAAATGCCGTCAGACGTTTCTCCGTGGAAACGATACTCTCCCTTTTCTCCGGCGATACTTTCCATCTGTTCTTTTGTGATCACACCATCTTCCGGAATCTGATTATCTTCTTTCAGGGCATTTTTATCATTTTTCTTCTCTGCTTTTGTTTCTTTTTTGTCTGTATCAGCTTTTTTATCTGTTTTTGCAGTATCCTGTACAGCCTCACTTCTGACCGGTTCAGATGCTTTTTCTCCACCACACCCTGTCAGTGAAGCCGCGCTCAGAGCCAGACACAGAATCAGTCCTGTAAGTTTATTTTTTATTTTCATCTTTTTTCTTTTTCCTCCGTTTTATAAGCTGTGGTATTCCGGTTGCAAGTGCTGCCCCGACAGCGACACCTGCAAGTCCCCATACAACCGACGGGATTTCTTTTTCTGTTGCAACAGCAGTCGTTTCTTCTGTGCTGTCTGTTGTTTCCTGTGTTTTTGCATTTGATTTTTTGCTCTCGGTTTTTCCGTCCTCAAGTTTCTTTCCGGTTACTTTTTCATCATCTTTCTCAACATATTTCTCTGCGGTAAAGTTCCATCCCTTTGAAGACTTTTTCTTTTTGTCCTTTGAATCTTTTGAATTAGAAGTTTTTTTATCAGAAGTTTTCTTACCTGTACCTGCCCCAGAAAGAGATTTACCCGCTCCTCCCGGTGCTGCCTTGCTGGCCGCCTTTTCGGAAGAACTGCTTTTCTTTTTTGAGCTGTTTGATTTATTTTTTTTGCCGGTGGAAGATGATTTTTTCGCCGGCTTTCTGGTCGGTTTTGCAGCCGGCTCTTCCAGTCCGGTTCCTTTTCCGTCTCCGGCTCCGCCAATCGTCAGTTTTACATCTGACATATTGTAAAGAGAGGTCTGTCCGTTTTTCATTCTCTGATATGCAACCAGCGCATAATATCCCTGCTCAGTCGCCATACCGTTAACTTTACCTGCTTCTCCGCCCCCGTTATTACCGCTTCCGGATTTTACATGCATAAATCCACTGTTACCCAAATGATAGGAAAGCAGATTTTCCACCATCCATTTACCGCCTTTTATAAAACGTGGATCTGTTTCCGGGTCAATCCCAAGCGCGCAGAGCGCTGTCAGCACCTGTGCACAGGATTCCACTGTTTCTACCGGTCCCTGTCCGCCTGTTGTAGAAAATCCACCTGTATCATTCTGCATTGCAGATAATACATCCAGTGCCTGATCAATTGCTGTCGTCACATTTTCATACCCGGATTTATGATAATATGGTGCAAGCGCCTGCAAAGCCATTCCTGTAAGATCTGAATCCGCCTTCGTTCCGCTCATTGCCCATCCGCCGCCTGGTACCTGCACACTTAAGAGATGATCGATCAGTTTTTCTCTGGAATTCTGGTTGCCACCGGCTTTTACCTTCGGGAAGGAATAGGCCGGATTACAGTCCAGTGCAAGCAAAGCCCAGATTGCACCATTTGGTCCCTGTTCAACAGTTTTGTCAAAGTCGGCAATCGGCTCAAACAGATTATACCCATCTACATTTCTTGCATCTTTTCCTATTGCCGTCAGACTTAAGATTGCTTTTGAGTATTCTGTGTATTTGATCGTATTGGTAAGCGATCCGTTATTCGCCTTCAGATAATTTGCAAAATGATTATAATAGGTAGAAAAATAGGAAGAATCCAAGCCGGCACCATTTCGCGCCTGAGCCAGTACAAACCATTCGCTTCCGATTGTCGGGTTTTTATCCAGATTTTTTATATAGGTTCCTGTCTCGGACAATACCTGTGAAGTTGATTTCGGAAGTGCATTTGCTCCCTGCACTACCTGTACTTTACATTCTGCACTTATATTTTCATTTTCTTTTACAGAAACCCGGATTGTTGTCGTTCCCTGCTTTTTGCCGGTGATTTTGCCATCCTGATCCACGGAAGCCACAGAATCATCACTGCTTTTCCACACAAGTTCATATGCTTCCGTAATTTTTTCAGGTTCTGTAGACACTTTCAATACAGTATTCTGTCCGATGTTGATGCTGGCCTTCGTTTCGAGCGCGACGCCCTGTATTGTTGTGTGCACATCTGCGATATAGATATTTTTGATATCTTTCGCATTTTCAAGATAAAAATTACCGTCTTTATTATCTGCCGGCTGCAGAATCGTAATGGTACTTTCTTTACCATCTCCGGACGGATTTACGGTAAATATCTGTGGATTCTTCAGTTCTTTATAATTTTCGGGTACAGGAAAAAGAAGTGATGTATCATCTGTGTTTTCACATGCTTCACCACTCCTGATGTCTGTATAGGCAATATCGACAGCATATACCAGATCTGCCTGACTTCCCGGATTCATTTTTTCATATAATCTGATATTCTCATCCTGCACCTGCTGTTCAGGCTTATCCACCTGCAGCGCAATATACCACAACCATGTATCTGCTGTAATATCCTGATTCTTGCAGATCACACCCATGATCCGATTCCTGATCATAGTAAGATTATTTTCTACATCCGGATACTTTTCATGAATTTGTGTATAAACATCATAGTTTTGTTCATACAGATTGGAGGCACTAATAAAATCCTGCATTACCTGTGAGGACATATCCGGAATTTCCTGTCCGAGTGCAGCGTTCACTGCATCTGTCACGGACTGTACCAGTGATGCAATATCTGTATTCTCCGCCTGTTGATTTTCCTGTGTTGCAGAATAATCCTGTGTCTCTTTCGTTTCAGAAGATTCTTCCTTTTGTCCGGTCTGTGACTGATCATTCGGCTTTTGCTGCGGCTGATCCTGATTTTGTCCACCTTGCGATGCACCTGTTTCCGACTGCTCAGGCTGTGAATCCGTTTTATCACCGGCAGAATCTGCTTCCGGGTTCTCCGAAGCTTCCGGCTCCTGCGGTTCCTCCTGAGCACTTTCTCCGTCTTCCTGTGTCTCCTGCTGTGTTTCTGACTGTATCGTTTCTGCTGCCAGTACCGGTATATTCGGATAAACATTTGTTGTCAGTACCGACGCACAAAGTAACGCAATCACCTTTTTTTTATTCATAATCTGACGCTTTCTTTATATTTCCTAGCCTTCTTTTCTCTCCATCATTTCTTCCACATACTCACATTTGAAGCCGTATTCCCTCGCATAATGATCTACCTTGCCGCCTTTTTGACAGACAAGTGTACAGCTTTTATTAATAATCCACGGTCCGATCTCATCCGGATCATGCAGAATTTCAAGACGTTCCAGCCGACTGCATCCGTGGAATGCCCAACGGCCGATTTTTTTTACACTTTCCGGAATATAAACTTCTCTGAGCTGTTTGCAGCGGAAAAAAGCACTGTCTCCAATTACTTTTAAATTCGGTGGAAGTTCCAGTTCTTCCATTGCACAAAAATAAAAGGCTTCTTCACCTATCTCTCTTACAGCCACCGGTAAGTTGATTTCTTTAAGCTCTTTACATCTGTAAAATGCTCTGCGCTCAATGACCTGTGTGCGACAGGGAAGTTTTACGGATATAAGATTTACGCACGAATCAAATGCTGCCTCTGAAATAACAGTACAGCGGCTATTATTTGGAAACTCTACACGATGAAGCTTATTACATTCCTGATATGCCTGTGCTCCCAGCTTTTCTAATGATTTTGGAAAAACAACCTTCCTGAGTCTGTGATTTACTGCAAAAGCTCTTTTCTTTATCTCGAGTAAGCCCTCCGGAAATGCTACTACCTTCTGAAACTGGCAGCCTTCAAATGCCTGTTTTCCGATAATACGGCATTCTTCCGGCAAAACCACCTCATGCACTTTGCCATTGTTCAAAAAACATCTGTCACCTATATATTTATATCCATCAGGGACCTTTCCGGCCTCTCCGCCTCTTCTGTTTCGCTCATTCTGTGCTGTATATGTACGGATATCATACCTTAACTGATTCCAGCCTATTTCATCATTCAGTCGTTCCATATTGAAAGTTTCCCCCCTAAGACAACAAAAACAGAGTCCCATTTGCAATGGGCCTCTGTCCTCTGTACAACGTGTTAAATCTGACTTATTATGCAAAAAGCATATTCACAGCAGCTATTTGAACTGTTCCGGATTCTCACCGGATTACGTTAAACTGCCTTTTACGACAGACCACGCCTGGTTATCCAATTTTTCTAAAGTATATCATTTTGATAAATTTATGTCAATAAAGATTGTACACATATCTGTACATCTTCCTTATTCATACATTCAATCGTCCATGTACGTGTCTCCGTCCGCGGCAAATACGAAAGAACTTCTCTCCACGGCAGATTTCCTCTGCCAAGTCCAAGATGAGAATCTCTTTCTCCGGCATTGTCATGGATGTGAACATGGCGGACATAAGGTGCCAGTTCCTCTGCCCACTCAATAACCGAAATATCGGAGTAACAATGTGCATGCCCGATATCAAGGCAGAGTCCGAAGTCCGGATGCTCCACCTGGTCATATACATCACGCAGAAGCCTCCAGTCCTCATCGAGAACATTTTCCATATCAATTTCGAGTCCATCTTTATCTCGCAGGAAATCGTTAAAGAACCGACTCACCTGATTCGCCCAGCCCTGACGGTAATATACGGTAGGGATCATTCCTGAATGGTATACGATTTTTTTTGCGCCAAGTAACTTACCGACCTGATAACACTGCTCAAACCGCTCCATCGTCACACGGCGGATCATGCTGTCAAATGTTGCCGGGATGAGATCCAGAAACGGGCCATGCAGTGTCAGTGGCGGATTTCCCATCTTTACAAGGCGTTCTTTGTATGTTTCTATCGTTTTATCCAGATGGTCAAGATTTTCCGAAATGGAAAATTCGATACTTTCCACTCCAAGTTCACTGTTTTTTAAAAGTTCCTGCATTTCTTCATCCGGAAGCAGATGACTGATATAGATCACGTTATTTGTTTGCTCCTTTGACAACAGATTATTCCTGCGTTTTTTTCTTTAAGTTTCTGGTGTTTTTTTCTACCATTTTGCGTGGCACCATGATCATATGTCCGCATCCCATACATTTCAGACGGAAATCAGCTCCCACACGCAGGATCTCCCACTCTTTACTTCCACATGGATGTCCCTTTTTGAGCGTCACAATATCCCCAACATCATAGATAAGTCCCATGCTCTGTCATTCTCCTTATTTCTGATTTACTTTTATCTGTGAAAAGACCTGTCCGATCGGCTCCTTAATCAGAAGATCGGCATTTCTGTCTCTCGGTGTGGAGGATTTATTGATCACTACAAGCGCTTCGCCGCGGAAATAATCAATAAGACCTGCTGCCGGATATACTGCCAGCGACGTTCCTCCGATGATCAGAATCTGCGCATTCGAAATTGCTCTCACAGATTCTTCGATCGTATTTGTATCCAGTCCCTCTTCATAAAGCACCACATCCGGCTTGATCATACCTCCGCATTCGCAGCGCGGCACACCGGTACTATGTTTCATATGTGCGAAGTCAAAAGATTTTCCACAGCGCATACAGTGATTGCGGTAAACACTTCCGTGAAGTTCCAGTACCTTCTGACTGCCTGCCATCTGATGAAGGTTATCGATATTCTGTGTAATCACTGCTTTGAGTTTGCCTGCCTTTTCCAGTTCCGCAAGCTTCAGGTGGGCCGCATTTGGTTTTGCGGTATCGCAGAGCATCTTATCACGGTAGAATTTATAAAATTCATCCGGATGACTTAAGAAAAAGCTGTGACTTAAGATAGTCTCCGGCGGAAAGTCATATTTCTGATGATAAAGTCCATCCTGAGAACGGAAATCCGGAATCCCGCTCTCTGTCGAAACACCGGCACCTCCAAAAAATACGATGTTGTCATGCCCATCGATCAGTTCCTGTAATTTCATAATCTTTTCATCCATGGAAAACCCTCCCTTATCCTGCAATATCAAGAGATATCTCATCCATATTTTCCTCATCTGCTGTACTGTCCGTATTCGTCGCAGCACCATCTGCATCCTCCGCATCAACTCTCTTACCCTGCACAACAAAACGGGTAGATTCATTGCCGGTACAGGTAGACAGTGTCACGATTCTGTCTTTGATCGTCAGATCTGTATCATCTGTCTGGATTTCGGAGTAACCTTTAATCGTCTCCAGATATTTCTCGAACTCTTCGCCCGGACCTTTAAACAGTGTATAGGTATCGCTGTTTACGCCAGTTGTATAAGCAGTAATGATCTCATAACGGTAATTGCGCTCCGGTGTCAGGATCCAAAAATATTTATCCTGCTTATAAAGCTTGTCATCCTCTCTGAACTTCTTCAGATGTCCGAACATCGAACCATTCTTCATATTATGGCCATATACAAGTGTATTACAATCGCTGAAATCACCACTGTTTTCATAATCTACAAAGATTGTTCCGGCAAAGTTGTAATTTTTCTCATAGGTCTGATGCAGATATGTCTGATTATCTTTGCCTTTGACGATCGGATAACTGATATCCGGAAGTGCATCTACATAGATCCATCCCACAACATCCTCATTAACACTCTTGAGTTTGTCAAAATCCACCTCGATCGGCGGCTTTATCTGTGCACTTGGTCCGGCAACTTCGGCACTGTCAGCATCACGCTCGGTAACGGCCATTTCCTCGATCTGATTGTATTCATCTGTACCTTTTTTGTATTCTGTGTAAATATGGTAGAGATTAAATGCCGCGTAGCAGAAAACCGCGATTGCAACGATCAGTGCGATCGTCAGCAGCACATCACTCTTCTTTTTTTTCTTTTGTTCAGGCTGTTTCTGAGTGTTGTTTTTGTTTTCTTCCATAATCATACTCCTTAGGCTTAGTCTTATTGCTGCGTACCTTTTCGGGCATTCCAAGAAGGACAATTGCGATCACAGTCAGGAACAGTCCAACAAATTCGATTGCAGTCGGTATTTCCCCGAAACCGAAAATACCGAATACCATCGCTGCCACCGGCTCACCGGCTGCAAGAATGGAGACTTTCCCCGCATCCATATACTGAAAACCAATCGTATAAAATGTATACGGAAGAACTGCACCACAGATTGCATGAAGTACCATAAATATAACACCATGTGCAGGAGCTTCTGTAAAATACGCTCCAAGGATCTTCCAGTCGGTAAACGGAATCAACGTCACTGCAATCACAACCATACAGTAAAATGTGATCGTCAGTCCGGAGTAGCCTCTTTTCATGGCAATTTTGGTAAACATGCTGTACATGGCATAAAAAACACCACTTGCCACTCCGAGAAAAATTCCGTAACCGCTGAGTTTCATACCCCCAAGGCTTTCCAGTAATCCGCTTGCAAGGCTGCATCCGAAAATTGCAAGTGCTGCACAGCCTGCCTTACGAATGGTGATCTTTTCTTTAAAAAACAGTCTTGCAAGAATCAGGACGTATACCGGTGACAGGCTCAGAAGGACCGCTGCCAGCGACAGATGCACATAATTTACCGCTTCATTATAGGTAAGATTTACCCCAAGCATGCCAAGCCAGCTTGCCAGCACAAAGATCCACAGATCCTTCAGACGTATTTTCAGCCGGCTCTTATCAATTACAGCAATTCCAATCAGCATCAGAATCACAGAAATCATTGTTCGCGATCCGACGATCGTCGCAGTGTTCATTCCATAACCACTTAAAGACCGTATAAAAATCCCAACGGATCCCCACAGGATTCCTGTTGATACCGGGAAAAACCAGGCAAATTTTTTCATTTGTGTTCTCCTCATCCATATCTCATCTGTTTGTCTCGGGATTTTGCCATTATTCATGGCAAAACACCTCGCAGAATACTACCTGTGAACAGTAACTCTGTTTCTCCCATGATATCACTTTTTCACAAAAATGGCTATGAGATTTTCCCATGATATGTTAAAATGAATTTATTATGGTTACTGTTCGCAGCAATCTATTATTATCCTAATCGGAGGTAGATACAATGGCAAAAAAAAATCTTATTGTCGGTCAGTCCGGCGGACCTACTGCCGTTATCAACAGCAGTCTTTATGGAGTTGTCTCTGAAGGCCTTGCCCATCCTGACACGATTGAACATGTATATGGTATGGTAAACGGCATTGAAGGATTTCTGAATGACCGTGTGCTTGACTTTGAAGAAGCTCTTCCGGGCGAAAAGCTTGAATACTTAACTCATACCCCGGGTGCCTATCTCGGTTCCTGTCGCTACAAACTGCCGGAATCTCTCGAAGATCCGGTTTATCCGGTACTTTTCCGCAAATTTGAGGAACTTAATATCGGCTGGTTCTTCTATATTGGCGGCAATGATTCCATGGATACCGTCAGTAAACTTTCCCGCTACGCGGCAAGCATCGGCAGTCCGATCCGAGTGATCGGTGAACCGAAGACGATCGATAATGATCTGGTAAATACCGATCATACCCCAGGCTTCGGAAGTGCCGCCAAATACGTTGCTTCCACAGTGCGTGAGATTACGACAGATGCCAACGTCTATGAAAAAAAATCTGTCACGATCATCGAGATTATGGGACGTCATGCCGGATGGCTCACTGCTGCCAGTGCCCTTGCACGTAAATACAAAGGAGACAATCCTCTGTTCATTTACCTTCCGGAAGTTGCCTTTGACCAGGATGCTTTCCTGCGTGATCTTGAAAAAGCTTTTGAGAAAAACTGTAATCTTATCGTCTGTGTTTCCGAAGGTATTCACGATGCTGACGGCACCTTCATCTGCGAATACGACAGTTCCGTAGGTACCGATACTTTTGGTCATAAGATGCTTGCCGGATGCGGCAAATATCTGGAAAATCTGGTACGCAGCCGTCTTGGTGTCAAGGCACGTTCTGTTGAGCTTAATGTCAGCCAGCGTTGCTCTGCTGCATTAATTTCCGCAACAGATCAGCAGGAGGCCATTGCCGCCGGAAAATTCGGTGTACAGGCTGCCCTTGACGGAGAAACAGGAAAGATGGTTTCTTTTGTCCGCCAGACAGACACAGCAGGATCCTATCGGATGGTTTGCGGACTTGAAGATGTCAACGCCATCTGCAATGAAGAAAAAACAGTTCCTGTTGAATGGATCACCCCGGACGGACACGATGTTACAGAAGATTTTATCCATTATGCCCGCCCGCTGATTCAGGGAAATATCTCTGTTCCACTCGGAGAAGATGGTCTGCCGGAATTTGTATATCGTAAATAATTTTGATTCAGGACATTTAATTCTGATTGATGCAGCACCATACAAAAAGACAGCGGCGAATAATTCGTGCGGCTCACTTAGGGATTTGATGAAATAACTATTTTTAAGTGAAGCCTTCAAACGGAACTCAAAACAAAATGGCCACACTAGAGTAAATCAATACTCTGGTGTGGTCGTTTTTGTTATCTCGAGTACCGAAACGGTAGATGAGATTCATTATGGATTTTTTGCTGAACAGATAGAATAAAGTCTGCCATGACCACCAAAACATTAACAAATAATCTTGCATGTCTCGCATTTTGGTTCATGACGTAGTCGCTGTAATGCTCCACATAGTATGCAATTTCAATCTGGTTGAAAGAAAAATTATCCTCATTCCCCCGGTCAGCCATTGTGGTATATCCCTGATAGCAGTCCCAGTAGATATTCTGCCGGACACGTTCATTGTCGATATGCTCACTATATTCCAGATCAAATCTCCGGTCATTGTGAAGCGGATTATAAACGCCGTCCTTGCCGGATCTGCCGTTATGCCTTGTCCCTTTCAATTCACATCTCTCCTTTTTTTCAAGTTTTCTCCCTGAAGGGGTTATGCAGCGAAGCTGCCAAAAGTCTCTGTCTCCGTTACAGACAGTACCCAGTACCATATGGCGAAACGCCATATCACTGGGCAATGGCTGCCGCCCTTAACCCCAGCAAGGTGCTGCCGCCCTTTGCAATCCAGACACAAAGGACTCACCATTCTACGCTTCCGCTTCGGTCGGTGCTAAACGAGTGCCACTGGCACTCAGCACCCTCTGTACTCTCATCAGCCAAAACGAAACTCCTGCCGCTGTCCCTTCGGCATGATTTCCGTTCCGTCTGTTTTTCAAAAATCCTCTGAACCGGATTTTGTGAAAATAAAAAAGCCGACACATTTCAGAACTTTTCTTTAAACTTCCAATCGTATCGGCTCAATTCATTTGACCTTTTGGTTAGTCACTATTCAATTATTCATCCAACATCAACTTGCCTTTTTTTGCCTTATTTTTCAGTCTCTGCATCTGTTCTTTTTCTATCTGCTGGATACTTTTTTCCGGTGTCGGCAAATCTTCCGGCATAGTTCCTCCGATCTTTTCAATCGCAGTTCTCACTTCTTTTCCAACATTATAATGCACTGAGGTTGCAGTTTCCGCACCGACGATTTTATCCTTCCTCAATTTTTCTTCTGTCTGTGATATTCGGAACAGATTGGCAATCAATTCTGTACTTCCCATGTAATCAAGAATTTTCTGTCCAACTTCTAATTGTTTTTTTGTATGAATATCATCAACATCCAATCCGCCGTACAGTCCCATATATCCGGCATTTTGAAAAATTGCAAATTCCTCATTTGTAATAACACCTGCATTATGTGCTGTCTCTGCCAGCATTTGATTCCACTGCTTGATATCTCCTCTAACAACAAGTCTTCTGTTATCTTCATCCAATTCATTAAAGTGGTCAGCGACTTCCTGTCTGTATGTCTGGATTGCAAAATACGTTTGTCCTAACGCAATGACCTCTTTTCTTGGATCTCCATTCTGCACGATCAGATAACATGCATATCTTGACAGCTCATAATCTTTTTTTGGTTTCGTGGCTGCTCCAGCTGCAACGATTTTCCTGACCTCAGGAAAATCGTCTGGAATACTATGCCCACTGTTCTCACATGCGATCATTGCTCTTTTAATTACTTTTGCAAAATTCTCCCATTTTACATAATCAAGTGCTGGTCCCAATTCCCTTGCACTCCAATACTCGCTTCCATCTTCCCGGATATGTTTGATATCTTCAAATCGTTTATACTCTATTCCCTTTAAATCGCTCATTCTCTTGCTCCTTATCGAACTCTCGGCTGTGTATTCCATGAATATGTTACAGGAAGGCCGAACAATGTAGACAAAGCACATAAATCAGCTCCTGACAAATATGGCATCGCAATTTTTATTGTTGTATAATCTTCAAATTCATAGTCTCCATATTTAGTATCTCCATCAAGGATGGCGATTATTTCTTTATTTCTTAATAAAGAAATTGTATCATTGTCCACTAGTTTTCACCTCTCATAACCTCACTGATAATCTGTGCCATTTGTTTATTTCCTAATTGGTCTCTGAAATGGACTGTATAGCCATCTGCAGTAAGCATATTAAAGAATACTTTTGCACATTCTATTTTTGCTTTTTCAGTACCTCTCAAATCTGTTTTGTTTTCAACATCTTTTGTTTCAACAATAATATTCAATTCTTTATGTCCGTTTTTATGCTTTACAACATACATAAAGTCTGGGCTATACATTCCACCGGTAATTGTAGGAATAGCAATGCTTGCTCTAGGAATTTTTCCGTAGACAATAACTTCATCTATATCAGCAATAATATTGTCTTTTTCCAATGGCGAATCATATGCGTAGGAATCGTATAAATACTTTCCACTAGGGGTTCCGGGAACAATTTTTGTGCCTATCCTTCCTTGCGATATTTCGCTCCTTACAGTTCCGTCTGCATAAGTAAGTGCTGTTGCACCTAACGGAGCCTTACTGCGTTCATATCTAAATCTTCCTTGCAAATTGTCATTCTTCCATGCAGAAAATTCTGCACAGAAACCTGCTACCGTATTCTCATTGATATGTGCAGTAAACTCTGTTCCATGCTTTTGTGCATATTTAGTCAATGCTGTGTGTAATACTTTAATTGGTAAATTTGTAGCAGATGATATTCTTTTTAGAAAAACATTGTATGGAATTGTTTTCCGAATTACATACTGTACCCCTGTTTCTCTTATAACATTCATCTCAGCTCCGGTGCTTTTAACCACATCTCGGTCACTGCGCATAACCAAATCCGTAAAAACTCCCGGCTTTTCAAAGAGCTTCAACACAACATCATCTAAATTATTATTTAAATCATTATCATAAAACAACAAATATCTGTGATTGATAGTTTCCCAAAGTTCCTTTATTTCGTTATAAACAGCTTTGCGGATTTTCACAGGTTTTGGTTTATCTTTATTTCTATCTTTAACCTTTCCAGCAGATAAGCCTGCAGTAAAATCAGGATATTCTGCAAAGAACAAATCTCTTGTTTCCGGTTTGATATTAAGATGTCTGTCAATGTAACGCTTATTATAAAGTTCATCAAATAAATCATCACTTGATTTGCCGATTTTCTTTGCTACTGCATTCAATTTTTCTTCAGAAATAATTGCTGTTTGTGGAAGTTCTCCATTTATTTGATCCACAAGTTTTTGAGCAAAGTCTGCCTCTGTAAAATCAACAATATAATTCAGTGTGAACTCTTCATTAGATATTCTATTTCCGTTTTCATCAACAGGAAGACGTAATCCTCGTCCTACTTCCTGAAGCTTACTGTTTTCACTTCCACTTGAACGAAGTTTTGCAATAGTAAACACATTAGGATTATCCCAGCCTTCTTTTAAAGTCCATTTAGAAAAGAGAAAACGTAGTGTATTCAGTGTTCCATCTTCATTCTTAAAAGACAAAAGCTGTGTTTTACCATGTAAAATGGTATCAACTTCTTTTGCTATGTCTTCATCTGAATCACTATTATCTTGAGAGAAATACCCCGCATGACAAGCACTTAAATCTGAAAGGCTTGCTTCAAGATAGTCTCTATATTCTTTATCGTGTTCATTTAAAGATGATATGTTTTTTTCTATTTGTTCTTTCAACAACTCTTCAAACATTGTTAGAAGATATGGCTTCTTGCCGTCATCACTGCTTCGATATGATGTGATGTCATCAATGAAAAACAATGCTAAGGTTTTAATCTTATAGTTGCGATTACAGAAATTTTCTTTTTCTGTTTCAAAATGACGCTGCAGAGCCAGTCTCAGCATCTGTTCCTGATATGAGGTCATGTAAATATCAACATCAAGTTCCTCTCCGGAAGTCTTAATAATTCCGTTGGAGAATTCAACCGATGTTTTATCAATTACAGAAATAGTTATTCCCTCAAAAGCATCACTAATAATTGATAAAGAATCTCCTTTTTTCAGTGTAAAGCTTCTTGTTGCTTCATCTTTCTTTTTATACTGAAAATGAACTGCTTCTTTGCTATCAATAGATGTTATTTTTACTTTTTCTTCTTTCTTTGAAACAGGCTCAAAATGTTCCTTTGCTACCCCCTTGATTAAACCCTGATTAAAAGATGCACAAGCATTTAAATCATAAAGAAGATTTTGGTAATCCTTAATTGTAATTTTATTTTTCCCTCTTCCTGTAGTTGTTTCCGGAAAAGTTGCACCAAAACGGATAATCGATTGAGGCTTAATCTCATCGAGAATAACTTTAAAAGCTTTTTGATCACGTGAAAAGCGATGTGGTTCATCAATAATCACAATTGGCTTAGTAGATGCAATGGCATTGAATGGTCTATAAAAGCCTTCTACTCCATAGTCATAATCATCACGAGTTAACATTTTACCATTTGTCAATAATTGCATATTAACAAGCAATACATATATTTTCTTTGTATTTTGGCAAGAACCTTTTACAAATTCACTTACTACACTAGGAAAATAAGAACGACCTTTTTTCTTGTTTTTCGGTGATTCCAGTACCAATGTTTCAATTTCAGTTCCGTATCCACAGCCATCGGTGAAATGGCGTCTTGCATATGGTTCGTTTAAGAATTGCTCTGTACCGGCTTTAATTGCCAGAGAGGGTACAGCAATGATAAATTTATTAAAGCCGTATCTTTTATGCAGTTCAAACATCGTCTTTGTATAGACATATGTTTTACCCGTTCCTGTTTCCATCTTTATATCCAGATTGAGATACTCACTGTCTGAAACAGGAACATTTGAATGATATTCCGGCGGTAACTCAGATTGCAATCTTTTTATATTTGTTGCAATGTGAGTATCAGCCAATGAAAAAGTGGGATTTGTATAAAATTGTGTTGGTGCTGAAATATAGGCACCGCAAAACACATCAACAATAGCATCAATTGCTTTTTGCTGATGTGGTAATTGTTGTTGGAGGATTAGTTCCATGTTATGCTCCTTAATAGCGTACATCAAAGTTTATACGAAGGTTCTTTTCCGTATCTTTGAGTCTTGCTAAATTCATTTTAAGGTCTTCTGTCATAGTCCAGACAAAACTATATCCGAACAACACTACATTTTCCGGATTAAAGTTACCGTCCATTTCATATTTATCGACAATGGCAGCAATAGCGTCTTTTGTAATATCAGCATCAATGAGATATAGGTGTTTATCAATGAAATATCCCGTATATCCCTCAAAATCTATTTTTTGTACATCTGCATTAAACCCGTATCCGTCACGAACAAGCCATGTTGTCAAAACAGTATTTGTTCCAAAGTCTGTAAGGATATCATTTGTTAAGAACATACTTTGATCTTCTGGAACAAAATTTTCCAACTTATCAAGAGTAGTTGTATTTGGCTCTTCAAGGGTATAATGCTTAAAACCAAGGTCTGCAGTGTTAGTTGGAAATTCTTGATTATATAATTCTCTTGATTTTATAATTCTATCCATACCGATATCACATATAGTACGATAACCTGCTTTATATGCAGACGTTCCTTCTTTGCATAGTTCTGGAAGTTGTATCATGATAAATTTTCTCATTTCATCCTGCTCATTACAATTTAATTTCATAATAGCTTCTGCAGTTGTTGCCGATCCCGAGAAAAAATCTAAAATAATATCTCCCTTTCTTGTGCATAAACGGGCAATTAACATTAATAATTCAAGCGGTTTTGTATGGTCAAATATTTTCTTACCAATTGTTTTTGCAACATCTTTAGTAGCATTATCATTAGAATAAATGTTTTCTGTTGTTTCAAGAGTAGATAATGCTTTTGTCCTATCGGAATAATCAATATAATATCCACTATCATTACCCTCAATAGTCGCCTTTTGATAAGTTTTTGTGTAGATACGTTTGCCGTTTCTTCCATGTTTAACAACAATAAATCCATTTTCGCATCCAAATTTAAACTTTTCTCTACTCCATCTCCAAGCCCAGTCAGCGACATCATGATTCCCATTTTGACGTTCTTTATACAACTGTTCAGATTGACCAGGATAGAAAGTTTCTCCTTCAATTTCTAAAGGGTAATCTAGACTGCTACTATACTGTAAACTATCATAATCCAATGTTTGATTTAATTTATAGAACCCACGTTCTCCAAAAAAATCATCACTATATTTAAATGCAGCATCATTATGTTCAATGGCATAAAGATTCGGTTTAACACCTTTTGAATACATCAAAAAATAATCGTGATTTTTTGCAATAATGTCAGATGATTTTCCACCACGTTTAGTTATACGAGGGAACTCAGCAATGAAGTTTTCTTCCCCAAAAACATCATCACAAAGTAGTTTCAAATTATGGCATTCGTTATCATCAATAGATATAAAGATAACACCATCATCTGTAAGCAAATCTCTCGCTAACAATAAACGAGGGTACATAAACATAAGCCATGCAGAGTGAGAAGCTGAACCTCTCTTTGTCAAATCAAGAATTCTTTGCGCTTGTTCCTCGTCAATGCTTAACTTTGTTGATAACTCTTCAGCCGAAAAGTTAAAATTATCATTATAAACAAATCCATCAGAGCCTGTATTATATGGAGGATCTATATAAATACATTTAACCTGATGTGCATAGCTTTTTAATAATTGTTTTAATCCGTCAAGGTTATCTCCTGAAATATAAATATTCTGGCTATCTTTGTTTTCTGGTTTGTTATTATGTTCTTCGTCTGGCACAATAACAGTAGTAGTATCAATAGATGCTAACAAGCGAGCATAATTCTTTCCGAGGAATTTTAATTCGTAACCTTCATTACTAACCATTAACTTGTCACTTAAATATTCTTTGAATCTTTCAATATCAAAACTGCCGTCTGCGTTAAAACAGGCCGGAAAATTTTCCTTCAATACTTCTATTTGTTTAGTGTTTGGAAGTATTTCTTCATTTGAATTCAAAATATCTTTAATCATTTTTCTTTAACCTCCACAGTGTAGTTAAGCCATGCCTCTTCAACAGTTGAATAATCTATATCATGGTTAAGGCAAAATTCTTTAATGCTTTTCATCGCATTAATGTTAGGTTTTGCTTTTCCGCATTCCCATCTATTTACAGTTGAGAATGCAACTTTTACTTCTTTAGCGAAATCAATTTGTGTTAATAGACTTCGTTGTCTAATTCGCTTTATCTCTTCCGGTAACTCCATATCGCATCTCCTAGTCTTTGTAATCTCAAAAATATAGCGTTATTATATCACATAATTATGAATTTTTCTTGAAAGTGTAAAAAACAGGTATTTTTCTTTGCCTGTAACTTGTAAGGAAAAAAGATTTTAAGATATGTTTACGGAAACGAAAAGCCTTGGGACAGGAACACCAAAAAGCTAAAGGTAATTTTCAACTTCATTGGTGAAGTACATATTCCAGCAATGTAAAAAAGGCATAGCCGATTATTACGACTATGCCGATATTTTACAGGATTACAAATTCCTTATTGAGTTGCCCTTTCGTCACTGTCTTTTTTATTTTCTGTGGTATGTAATCCTTAATGCTGGTCAAATTCTTCATGGTCTTTGCGGATACGTTCTTTGACTCTCTTTCTGAGTCTTGCTTCATGTTTCCTTTCATCACTGCTCTTCGGCAGTATGATGTTCAATATAACTGCGATTAATGTTGCAAGTACGACCGGAGATTTACCAAAAATCGTTGTTACCCACCCCGGAAAACTTGCAAGTGCCGCGGATGCCTGTGAAACACCCACACCGATTGCTGCCGCAAGACCAACGATTGAGGAATTTCGGTAATCCATCTCTTCGGACGCTACCAGCTTCATTCCGGTCATGGCGATCGAAGCAAATACAGAAACCGTCGCACCACCAAGAACACACTGTGGAATCGTAGTCAGCAGCGCTGAAAACTTCGGTACGATTCCTGCGACACCAAGGATCACGGCTGCCAGCCCAAGCACCCAGCGATTAATAACCTTTGTCGTTGTCACGATACCAACATTCTGACTGTACGTTGCTGTCGGAAGTCCGCCAAGCAGAGCTCCGATTATATTTGTTACTCCATATGCAGTGATACCATTCTGTAATTCTCTGTCTTCCGGTTCACGATCCATAGCACCGATCGTTGTCGCAGAATAATCTCCGATTGCCTGAACAGAGTTGATTGCAAACAGCAGCCCGATTGCCACACAGGCAGAAATCTCAAAATGAATTCCAAAATGCATGAACTGCGGAAGCTGAAACATTTTTGCCTGTCCCACGCTTGACAGACTGACCATTCCAAACGGAATTGAAACCACGTATCCTACAATGATACCAATTAAAATAGAGGCCAGTTTCAGAATTCCCCTGCCAAAATGATTCAGTCCTGTCACAACCGCCAGTGTCAGAAATGCCACAAGCCAGTTCTGCCAGGAACCATAATCTGAATTACTTGTTCCGCCGGCCATATAATTAATTGCTGTCGGATAAAGGGAAAGTCCGATTGTAAATACAACGGTTCCTGTAATCAGCGGCGGGAAAAATACGCGAATTTTTTTAACCAGAAGTCCCATGATAATTGCCACAATGCCGCCAATGATCTGTGCTCCCAGAATCGTACTGATTCCGTACCCTTCTGCGATTGCCTGCATACTCGGTACATAGGCAAAACTTACTCCCATGATCATAGGAAGACCGGATCCTAAATTAAATCCCTTCTTCTTTCCAATTGGAAATAACTGGAGCAATGTGGACAATGCCGATACTACCAGCGATGCCTGAATCAGAATCACTCTGTCTTTTGCACTTAATCCATCACCACCTACTGCTCCGGCTACAATGATTGCCGGTGTAACGCAGCCCACAATCATTGCGACTACATGCTGCAATGCCAGCGGAAGTGCCTCCTGAAATTTCGGAATGCCGTTCAGTTCAAAAATGCTTCCTCTTTTCATGTTTTCTCCTGACTGGTTTTCAATACGATCTCCGTTTTTGTATATTGAAAATCCGATTGACTGTTATTTGTTGAACAGTCCTATTTTTCTTGTAATTATAACAAATTTCAGGCTCAAAAACAATTCGTGAGGTTTAATATTTTTGCCGTCATTGCTACCAAATTTTCCAATGCATTTTTGTATATTTTTCTGTAATTTTCTTTATTTTACCAGTTCAAAGAAATCTGTCAGATCATCCGTCTCGCACTCACCTTTTTCCATCCAGAAATCTGCCATTTTCTGGCGCCCAGCGTTTTCACCGCATTTATCATGTTTCGGTCTACACCGGATACGGTATCGCATACCATCAGTACCAGCTGAAAAAAGGTTCCCAGAAAAATAATCGTATATTTCTGTGTCTCATCAATTCCCAGATAAAGAAGTGTCAGCGGAACCAGTGCTACGACCGGCAGATATCTGGCGAATCCAATGATCAGTGCAAAACATATTCCTGATAAAATCTTTCCATTATCTCTTACTGTCTTTTTCTTCATGTCTGCATCCTTTTCTTTTTGCTTTACCATGCTACCATAGTGCAACAGTGATGTGTTAACCTATGTTTTCCCAAAAAGCAAGGCTTTTTTCAACGTAAAACATTTTTCCAGAAAAAAAGAACCATCCATAAGTACGGTTTCTTTAAATAATCCGTACTCTGAATGATTCTTTACTTTTTCTGCTTATATTATAATGTCTGTCCGAAACACTCTTATGAGATTTTTCAGATCATTATTTCTTACTGCGGTATGCTTCTGCTTCCCAGTGTGTAATAAAATATGTAATCTCATCTGTCATCTGCAGCGGACCGCCAAAACTTTCCGCATATACAGCAAGCTTAATGGCATCTTTGACCAGAAGCTGTGCCTTCGCTGCTTTTTCCTTATCATCTTCCATGATAAATGCACCTATACCCTGTACAAGGATCAGGCGTGGCTCTTTGTCATTCTCTTTCATAAATGCGTCCAGCACTTCTTTTGCCTGATCAATATTTTCTACAAATAACGGATATGGTCCGCAATATACAATGTGATCCGGTGTAAATGGTTTCAGAAGCGGCGCTGCTGCTGTTTTATCTTTTGCAAAGTTGTCTGCCTCTGCAACCGGTACAACTTCTACCGCATGTCCGAGTAACTGAGAAAGCTTCTGTGCAGTCTGCTCTTTTTCTGGTGTAATCGCATTGCTTACATCTGCAGTTCTTCTGACCTGTTTTTCTAATTTGCTGATTACACCATCAAATAATACGCCGATTTCCTCTACGGTATTTGCCGCAACAAAAATTCCGTGATTCTGAAGCAGAAGTACCTGCACATCTTTTCCGTATTTTTCTTTGTATGCATTCATTTTTTCGAAGCAAAGACGTGCAAGTGTATAGCCCGGTTTGCAGATGTCGATCCAGAGTACCGCTTCGCCAAGAAGTTCTTCACAAAGTGCCTGCGCACCTTTTCCACAGGTCAGTCCATTGACAAGGGTCGGATGAACATGCAGTACATAAGTATATGCAAATAAATTGTGAAGCAGTGCTTCTACACTCGGACGTTTTGTTTTGTCATCGTCTGTTACAGCTGCCATTACATCTGCAAGATATGCAGCTTCACGTTCGACATCGTTTTTCGGATATTCCGTTTTCATAATTTCATTCAGGCGTGCTCTGTCCATTTTGACAAATCCTTCTGCCTTAATTGTAGCAAGCTGTGTGCCGGAACCTTTTACATAAAGTGTCGTATCGTTTTTGACGGAGGTGTTACCACCGCCTGCCAGCACATAAGCCGGGTTACTTCCGTAAGTGTTTGACATTTTTACTAAAGTTGAAAGATCCATAAGTCTAATTCCTCCTCATTTGTCGTTATAGAGTTTTCCACTTCTCATTGTACACGATATGAAACGATTTAGCTATGTAAATTTCATTGTTTGACATCTGTAATCTAAAATAGATTCTTTGTCTCTCATTTTCTCACGTCAGCAGCTCGAACGTATGATACAGATCCAGCCTTCCATAACCCCATTCCGGATTAGGGTAGATCAGATTCAGATCGCGGACCGCGCCTCTGCTCAGGTAATTTTTTACGCTGTTTCCGGTAAAATAGGGTTCGTTTTCCCTGATCAGGGACCATTCAAATAAGAGTGCTGCAATTCCCGCTGTCTGGGCCGCCGCAAGGCTGGTTCCTGTCGCGGGCGCAAATTCTGCACCGGCTCCGATCGAAGCCGTCAGGATATCCACTCCGGGGGCAGCGAAATCCGGTTTTACCACATTTTCTGTATTATATCCGCGGCTTGCCTGCACATACAGACTGTTATCCCGGTACTGGTATGCCGTAACAGTCATCGCGTCCGCTGCATCTCCGGGTGATGTAACTGTATATTCCGGTGAAGGTTCCAGAAAATATGTATCATCTGAGATCATCCCACGCACCGGAAGCCACATATGGAAACGGCTTTCCCCCGGAATCCGCTCTTCTACCAGAAATTTCCATATACCAACCGCAGGATGCAGAAAACGAATAAAAATCAGTGTATTTCCTGTACGCCGCTCAATCGGCACATAATTCACCAGTACTTTTGTCTCGACAAATACAAATGACAGTTCCTGTGTGCTGTTTTTCAGCGATGTACTGACCGAAAGCTGCTCTCCTGCCGGTGACTGAATCATCATAGAATAAAAATTAGGAGAGTCTCCCCAGAATTCCAACATAAATCCTCTGGTACTCTCCTTTTCTCCCACACGCAGTTCTATCGTGTCTCTCATATTTACTGCAGTTAACGTTTTCATATAATGGTGTCTTGCTGTGCCTTCGTTTCCGGCAGGCACTGAAACAGCATTCTGACTGAATGCCGCAATACTGTTGATATATTCATTCAGTGGTCCCTCTCCCTGATGCGCGCCCATACTGCTGCCGAGTCCAATACAGATTGACAGCGGTTTCTGATTTTCTGCCGCCACACGCAGGACATACGCAATCGCAAGCATGATATCATCTTCCTGATAAATATCCGCCTCCTGCGGAAGAAGATATAAATCACGCAGATACCGCTTTGCCTGTTTCAGTTTGACAACTACAAGTTCCGCCTCCGGGGCAGCACCGGAAAAGCCTTCTTTTTCGATACTGTAACCTGCCGCCGTGGCAGCTACTTCCGTTCCGTGCCCGCTTTTATCCATTGATGGAACCACTTCCCACGGATTTTCTGCCGAAAGAGCCTGCTCAATCTCCCCTCGGTTAAACTCTCTTCCAAACGGAATCTTCTCCGTCATTCCGCCTTCCAGTTCCTGATCCCAGATACTTAAAATTTTGCTGGTCATTCCTCTGTGAAATGCCGGATGCAGATAATCAATTCCGGAATCAATTATTGCCACCAGTGTTCCGCTGCCCTTAAGCTTCAGATATGGATGCCCATGAAGTCTTGTCACCCCTGACGCGCTCAGCGCACCAGTATCCATATATGTATAGCATCTTGGAATAGACGAATAAGAATAACTGTTTAATGCCAGTTCCGGGATTTCCTGTATCGGTACATATAATACCCCAAACAGGTCATTGATGATCTGAAATCTCTCATCCGGCTGATATTCCGGTACTCCCTCTATATTCTGCTTATAACGGATAATAAAATTTTCGTATTGCTGATTCTGTGCCGGTATGCTCATCTTCTCTGCCCCGGTTCTTCTGCTCTTTCCTTACAGCCTATGCAAAAATTTCCTCTTTATGAATCCGTTAAAACCTTATGCATTTTTCTTTTTTGTACGTGTAATCAGAATCGCAATTCCTGCCGCCAGAATAAACAGGCTGATAAACTGTGAAGTCGATAGGCTTCCCACACTTCCACGGATCAGATCTCCGCGGAAAAATTCCAGCACAAATCTTCCGATACTGTAGAAGATCAGATAAAATGATGCAACCTGTCCGTCTGATTTTTTATGCCTTCCAATATATAAAAGGAGAGCAAAATGCAGGAAATCAAGAACACTTGAATAAATCTGTGTCGGAATCAGTGCCACATGGTTCGGTGCAAAATCGGAATTCTGAAAGGTAACGGATAATACGCTGTTCGTTTCTCTTCCGTAACAACATCCTGCCAGAAAGCATCCGATCCTGCCAAAGCCCTGCGCCAGCGCTACGGACGGCATCACAAGGTCAAAATATTTCCAGAAATCTGCTTTTTTGATCCGACAGTACATCCATCCCGCCAGGATACCTCCGATAATTCCGCCATATACAACAAAACCATCCGCCAACGTGTCAAAGAAAAATCCCGGATCTTCTGCAATGCTTTTCCATTCTGTGATCCAGAACAGAAGCTTTGCAAAGAGAAGACCACCCATCAGACACCAGAGAACAAGTGAAAACACATGCTCACTGTCCAGATTTTGTTTCTTAGCTCTGTATTCTGTAACGATCCATGCTGCCAGCACACCTGTCGCGATCATAAAGCCATAACCATAAACAGTCAGCGGTCCGATCGTAAAAAGTTCATTTTTCATTCCGAGCCCATCCTTTCAGACGATTTTTGCATTTTCTCCCACAGTCTCAAAATTGCCTCATTCGCGTGATCATTCAAAAAATCCTCGCTGCAGGAATCCATATCACACTCACCGCAGACATCCATTCCAAGTATATTCTGTCGCTCCAGTACAAGCTCAAGAAAGCTCATAAGTTCCGAAAGATGCATATCCCCCTGGCTCCATGTAGTCGAAGCATCTCCTTTACAAAGAACATCCTTGTCCACCGAAACATACAGTGGCAAATCTTCAGATAGATTATTAAAGAAACCCTCTTTCTCCTCTGCCGTCATCGTACTTAGTTTCTCTCGGGATAAAAAAAGGACTTTTTGCTGCAAATCCGGCTCAACCTGTGTATAAGCTTCTTCATCCGGACCAACAAGAATCACTTCCTGCAGAAGTGGAAGTTCCTCCAGTGATGCCGCAATCCATCCGCCACAGGACAAAAGTCCCCCAAATGCCGGTGGCTGCATATCTGTATGATTGTCAAAAACAAGCAGGCGAAATGGTATCTGCAGTTTTTCCAGCCATAAACGTGTCATATAATGATAGTTTCCAGAATCAATGAAATGAAGCCCCTTTCCTGTAAAAGTCTGAATTCCCTTTCGGATCCGGTCAGACGCCTCAGCGTCACAATAGCAGTTACAGCCGGACAGATCACTTAATTCTGTCCAGAATATTTCTTCTTCTTCTGCATAATTCTTATAAAAGTTCTGACTTTTATAAATCCCGGAGAAATTCATTATGACTGTTTCTTTAAAATCAATTGTCTGCGTTATTCTGTTATTTTTGTTTTTCTCTGTATTTTTCATCATGACGCTATCTTAACATGAAAAGTTACTGCGAACAAGTCTGTCAGTACACATATATCCTGTATGTCAAAAAAAGGAACCGGTGCCGGGCACCGATTCCTTATGATTCTCCCTAACGGATATTATGCAATTCTCAGGCTTTTCCAACAGAACCGAAAAGTTCCATTTTTTCTTTAACAGTAGCTTTGATTGCTTCTGTTCCAGGAGCAAGAAGTTTACGTGGGTCAAAGCCTTTACCCTGCTGATCTTTGCCTTCCTCGATGTATTTACGTGTAGCTGCTGCGAAGGAAAGCTGGCACTCAGTATTAACGTTAATTTTAGATACACCAAGATCGATTGCTTTCTTGATCATATCTGCCGGGATACCTGTACCACCGTGAAGTACAAGTGGCATATCTCCTGTAAGCTGCTGGATAGCATCCAGAGTTTCAAAGCTTAAGCCTTTCCAGTTTGCAGGATATTTACCATGGATGTTACCGATACCTGCTGCAAGGAAGTCGATACCAAGGTCTGCAACCATCTTGCATTCCTGAGGATCTGCGCATTCACCCATGCCTACAACACCGTCTTCTTCACCACCGATGGAACCAACTTCTGCTTCCAGAGACATTCCATGCTCAGCAACGATCTTAACCAGTTCTTTTGTTTTTGCTACGTTCTCTTCGATCGGATAATGGGAACCATCAAACATGATAGATGTGAAACCTGCTTCTACGCATTTCAGGCATCCTTCATAGCTGCCGTGATCAAGGTGAAGTGCAACCGGAACAGTGATGTTCAGTTCTTCCAGCATACCTTTAACCATACCAACAACTGTTTTGTAACCTGTCATGTATTTTCCTGCACCTTCGGATACACCAAGGATAACCGGGGAGTTGAGTTCCTGTGCGGTAAGCAGGATTGCTTTTGTCCACTCAAGGTTGTTAATGTTGAACTGACCAACTGCATAATGACCAGCTTTTGCTTTTTTCAACATTTCTGAAGCGTTTACTAACATGATAAATTCCTCCTAATCTTTTTGGGCAATATTACCAAACCCAAATTATATGTTTAGTTTAACAGATTAAGTCTGTTTCGTCTACCTTATTTATATAAAAAAACTGTATACATTGTGATTTATTTCACGAACCCGTACTTCTGTGATATTCTGATGTAAGATGATTGAGAATATCGTCCATATTTTGAGAATTCACTTTTTCCCTCGGAATCTGGGAAAATTCTTTTTTTCTATTCTGCACGGCAGTCAGTATTTCTTCTTCCACGCCCAGCGTCTTTGCCATATTTTTGTATTCGTCTTCACTGTGTGACATAGAAAAAGCCATCAGATACGTTTCCAGTGCTTCTGTACTCCGGCTTCCCTCATATGCCCGGCGGAAACACTCGATTGCTTTATCCATCTGGAAAAGATAACTGTATGCACAGCCAAGGTTATGATAAATACATTCTGTCAGACCTTCCCGTATCTCTTCGAGATCTTTTCTGTCAAGTAACTTCTGGTAAACCTGAATCGCATGAACATACATTTTATTTTCCATCAGAGCATCACCTTTGCATTTTTCACGCATCGCCGGCGTTTCTTTATCAAATTTCTGCAAACGAGTATTCAATACTTTCAGTTCTTCATAGGTCAGATAATTGATTTCCTTAAATACTGGATAGACAAGATCCTCTGCACTTGCAAATTTTCCCATTTTCGGACGCAGCTTTGCTGCAAGTGCAGGAAGTTTCAATTCCTCTTGGATCCAGTTGCACAGTCCTTCATTAAGGATTGTCTGATCGATCAGATAAAGATTGTGGTCAAGATAATAACACAATTCTTCCAGCGAATAAATATTCATGCTGATATTTTCTATAAAGTAAGGTACCTCTGCCCTTCCGGTCTGACACAGTATATATCCGCTCACGCAATCCCCTCCTGCCATCTGGTCGTTTCTTTCCATTCTTTCCCCGAAGCCGGAAACATCTCTCCAAATCCAAGGTCTTTCACTGTGATACAACATTCTTCCGCCGCTACATAACGAAGTGATACACTGAGGCGTGTCGTTCTGTTGGGGCGCTGCGGCAGTCCCGGAAGTTTCATCACAATATGCCTTCTTTCGGATTCACGCATATGTTCCACTACAAATACCAGTTCATCGGTATCATCCAGAATCAGTTCGATATCCGCACTGCTTTCATACCAGTTTCTTCCGGCCTCGATCAATGGATAATAAGTCGGCGCACCCATAACACGCATCTCCATTCCCACACTCGTAAGAACAAGCGAACGGCTCATATATCGATAATCCCGAAGCCTGTGTGTAATAAAACGTTCTGCCCCGGCTGCACATGCACCTCTGGCAAACAGATTGTTTCCATAAAACACCTTACGTTTCTGATAACAGAGAAGTTTGACTGATTTCTTCGCCCATTCCTGATCAAATCCATCTCCGTTGATCTGAATACTGGAGTAGAGTTCTTTCCCAAGTGTGTTTTGCACGAAGGCATAAAAATCCGCATCCCTCTGCTCCATATCTTCACTCAACTCTGTCTCTACCGGTGTTTCCAGCATTACAGGAACCGGTTTGTTTCCGGCATTCAGAACCATTCTGCGGAATGTTACATGCCGGTCACGGAAACTGTACCAGCCAACACTCCTGTTCCATGTTTCTATTTTCTGTGTCATCACATAATAATAGAAGCTTTCCTCGTAATCCTGAAGAATACAGTATTCTTTCGGGAGTCCCAGAAATCCGCATGCTTTCTGCAGATTATCCACTTGTACAGCATCCAGCGTTTCCATAGAAATTACCAGTGCACGGATGTTTTTTTCCACATCGGCAACGCCGAGAAGTTTCATCATCCCGCGAATATAGTATGCCAGCAGCTCCCACGGTTCCTTTTGTTCTTCCGCTACAATGATTCTCTCTCGGCTCTTTGAAACCGCATAGAGATCACTGATCAGAAATCCGCCTTTTTCTCTGGCAAAGTACTCTGCTTCCAGACCAACGCAATAATCCCTCTGCTCCAGTCGTCTACAGAGGCTGGTTGGCATCTCAAACTGGCTGCTGCCCACCTTTACCGGAAGTGAACGCGGTTCATCTGCCTTGCGGTCATAATAACAGATCTGAGAATATTCTTTTCCAAAATCAATTCCGATTATCAAATCTTTTGTCTCGTTCATTTCTCATTTTCCTTTTTGATGGTGAACATATTCTGTACGTATTGTTCCTGTCTCATAAACCGTTTCAGCTGTTTTTCTGCCTCATGTTTTTTGCCGAGTTTTCTTGCCGAAAGGATCTGATTCAGAACCTGATATCTGCTTCCCGGTGTCCCTTCAATCTTTTTCATTGTAAGAACACGTTCCACGGTTTTCTGCACTTTCTTTCCATCATCAATTTTGAAATAATACCGCAGTGTTTCTCCATAAAATAATGTAAAAGCACGTACAAAAATACCCTGATACATTTCTTTCAGCGGCTCGCATTTGTATTCCTTGTCATTTCCGATTCCGGTATCCAGGCTGTAAAACAGAGTTACTTTCGCCCCCGGTGCCGCATGACATTCCACAAATGTCTTATCATCCAGCTGGTACGGACTCAAAAGCTCCGGTGACAGTCTTCTGAAAAAGCCGAACATCAGATGTTCCTTCGCACATTCTTTCAGTATTCCCTGCTGAATACCTATATATTCCGGTTTTGGATCCTGTTCTCTGGAAATTTCTTTCAGAAGGGCAAGCCTGCAGATTCTGTTTACCGGCCATTTACTGATATACGCATATTCCAACCGTCCACGCACAAACGCACTCATCGTATATTCTTTTACAAATACTCCGTATGCTACCTGTGTCAGGTAAGCTCCTATGATCCGTTCTTTTCCCGACTGACTGACATAAGATTCCAGCACTGCTTCGCCTTCCTTACGGTAATCCGAAGTAAAGATCAGAAGGCTTAAAATACGTTCTTCCAGATCATATGTTTCCATCTCAAACCCTCTGGCACTCTTCCAGATAGAAAGAAGCTCGTCCATCGGCCCAAAGCGATATTTCATCAGGTAATATAAAATAACTTCATCGTATTTTCCATTTCGATATACTTCCGATGCAAGTGCCAGAAGTTCTTCATCCTCTGCCATGTTACTCTTCAGTATCATACGGCTTGTAAGCTTCAGAAGGCTTGTAAGCTCCAGCCCTTCATATCCGAATTCTTCTACAAGTCCCATTGCCTGACGAAACAGTCTGCGGGAAATCAGAACCTCCAGAAGTGTCGTGCGGTCAACCAGCGCATACTGACGGTAATCCATTCTTTCAAGGTATTTATCAAGATCCTGTCCATGTACATTCTGTGCATAAAATTCCAGAATCTTTTTGCGTATGGATCTGCGGTATGTTTCCGTACAGGAAGATAATTCTGCAAGGCGCTGAAAATATGCCAGATTTTCTCTGTTCATTTCAGCCTTCTCACAATAATGCAACAAAAGCCCCGGCTCTTCGACTCCCAGTTTCAGTAACTCCGAAGTAACACTCTCCTCGTCGGTCAGCTTTTTCAGATTATATGGTATCGTTGCTGCATAACGACGCTGTTTGTCATCCTGAAAAAGAATTGCCGCATCATTCGTATATATCCGGATATATGCCACGCCCTGACTGCACGGATATATCTCTTCCTCCTGAAGCTGCTCATGACGAACAACTACCTGCCGCACCTTGTCATCATCGCAATACAGCCTGTGTGTAAACAGTTTCGGTGCAAGGCGTTCACCTTCTTCTCTGCTGAGTGGATCAAACAGAAATTCCTGATAAAGTATTGCATAATTTTCATCCAGCTGTCCGTCACAGAGTTTCCGATATGCGAAACGCTCCATACTTTCTTTATAATTTTCATATGTATGAGGATCTGTGTCTTTCGCAGCAATCACACTTGCATAAACATATGCCTTACGTGCGTCCCCAAGAGAATTATCATTGTAGGCAAAATACATCAGAAGTGACTTCGGCAGCTGTCTGCGGTAAGAAATATCCATTGTTTCCACATAATATTCGTACAATCTGGTAATTCGAAGACCCTGATCAACCGCCAGCGAAAACCATCGGAAATACTTTTGTTTCCGCGGTTCCCCCTTCATAATATATTTACAGATTGCCTCCAGTACATCGTCCGAAGGAAACTTCTCGTAGCCCGCTGCCAGTGCCTGATACAGACTACCGTAAAATTTCTTTTCGTAGCCGGAAAGATATGCAAGACGCATCACAAGTTCTTCCGTGAGGAGTCCATGCTTTCCGGCAAAACAAAACACCTGCATCCAAAATGGACTCAGACGATGCAGCAGCGAAACATCCTCACTGATAAGATTCCACGCTTCCACATAAAGGAGCGGACTGAAACAACCCTTTTCATAAAGTTCTTCCAGCATAAACAGTACTTTCGACGGTGTCGTTCTGTATGTACTGTCCAGCTGAAGAAGCAGCCACAAAAGTGTAAAGCTGTCTTCTTTCTGACGAAAGAAATTCTGCAGCCGCCAAACCGCCTGTCCTTTATCCCGGTATAAACCGCATACTGTGCAAAGATACAGATAAATGCCTGCCTGCTCCAGTTCCTCTCTTGTAAACTCCCTGAGCTGATATTGTTTCAGCTGGGATGCTGCGGTCTGATCATCACCTTTTATATGTGCAATATATGCCTGATAAAAATGATATTCCGGATATTCACATCCTGAAACCTTCAACTGATCCAGAACCCGTTCAGCACGTGAAAGCCATGTCTCACGATCTGTATGTCCGATACGGTATTCTATATAATCATGTATAAGCTCTGCTTTGTGTTTCTTTTCTTCTCTGTGAATGTCAATACGAATCTGCGGACTCTTTGACGCGGTCACCTGATATCGCAGTTCCTGATACGGACTTCTTACAACAATCTCTCCAATCTGGTTACCGGATTTTAACTGATCTGCATGAATAACGTAGTTCAGTTTCAGGCAGCTTCCGATGAATTCTTCATCTGTAACAATCTTACGTTCCGGCTCAAGAAATCCGCCTTTGCTTTCTATATCCAGACGGAGATGTCCCCACCCGCTCCTCTGGATCTCAAAAGATTCCTGTATGGTTTCTTTAACATTGTAAAATTCTGTTTCCGTTGTTTTAAGCGAAATTGAAACGGCCTCTTTTTGTTTCGTGGCAACCAGAAATTCTTCCAGATTCTGCCATGTCACAGGCTGCCTTGAAAGGCCTGCGTAAAGTGCCTTCTGTTTCGGATCTGTTTCTGCGATCACAGTGGCAAAATTTTTATCTGTAAAAATCCTGTAAGCCTCTCTGAAATCCTTATGTGCAATCTCCGTAAGAGCTTCCAAATCCCTGACTTCACTTCCAAAGCTTCGCATTTCTTCTTTTACGGCCTGAATCCGAAACGGAACCTTGTACTCACCTGTGCTTGAAGTCACGCACAGCCATCCGCTGCATACCTCTCCCGGTTGCATACCTGAGCCGTCTATTCCATAAGGCATCCGCACTGTCGTGCCGGAGAAACGACTGCTGCCCGGTACAAATCTGCGGTTCGAAGACGTCACATATCCCTGAATCCGGTCATTGTTTTCTGTTCCAAAGTAGAGTTCGCCCTGCGCTGTGCTTCCGGCTTCCAGCGTAATCTCCAGTCGGTCCTTCGAGAAAAGGAGTTCCGGCTGCTCATATTCAAATTTTCCGTTCAGTATCTGTTCTATCTTTTTTTTCAATCTGGTTCACCTGATCATCCTTGAAATCGTATTTACGTATTGAAATTATTATACACTACATCCCGGCGAGAAGCAAGAAAACGCCCGGTGCAGGTAATTTTTTCATTATTTTTTTATTTTCTGGGAAAAGCACCGGAAACTTGTCTTGAACATAAACTATATAGAAATCCCCTTTGAGGTGGACATTTGAAAACATTCTTAAAACCTTTGACTTCCGCAGAGGAAAAGCTCTGCCTCAAACGCTGCCGGAAAGGGGATCCTGAAGCAAAACGTATTCTTATTGAACATAACCTTCGTCTGGTCGCCCATGTTGCAAAAAAATATCAGAATACCGGTGAAGATCTCGAAGATCTGATTTCCATCGGAACGATCGGACTGATCAAAGCAATCTCCACGTTTGATATTGACCGTTCCGCCAGACTTTCCACTTATGCTGCGCGGTGCATTGACAACGAACTTCTGATGATGCTCCGTTCACGCAAAAAATGTTCCAGAGAAGTCTCTCTGTATGAACCGATCGGGACGGATAAAGAAGGAAACGAGATCAGTCTGCTTGATATCATCGAAAGCCCACCGGTAGACGTCATCGAAAATTATTCCACACAACAGGACATTCTTCATCTTCTTTCTTCTATAAAGAGCATTCTTTCTCCAAAGGAATATCAGGTCATCTGCTATCGATACGGCATCTTTAATGAACCTGAGCTGACGCAGCGCGAGATTGCCGCCCGCCTTGACATCAGTCGCTCCTACGTCTCCCGCATTGAAAAAAATGCTCTGAGAAAATTACGAACGCTCTTCCATTGATTTTCTCCGGAAAATCTTCTAAAATCAAATCATAGAAGAATCATAACTGTTTGGTATCCTCACAGTTACGATGAATCAATCTATGACCGGAAGGAGATTATTTTTTATGAAAACCAACAGATACGGCTCATTTCTTTCACACATGCGCAGGCTTTCAGGCTGTATCCTTATTTTACTACTGTGCCTGACTTTATGTGGTATGTTCACCGAACCAGTCACCGTAAACGCGGCTGCCAGACCGGTTTCCATCACTTCCTGCAAACTAAAAGGAAAAAGCAGGATACGAGTCACTGCTACTGCCACAAACACCAAAAAAATACATGGCTCCAGATGTTACCTTTTTGCACTGGCTCCCGGAAGCAGCAGTCTTTCCTCTTCTGCACGTCCGATTGCATCTGCCCGCAAATCAAAAAAGATGACTTTTGCCTGCCGTTCCACGCAAAACGGCACCAGGCTTCTTTATCATAGCTTTGCAATTGCTTCACGAAACAGCAGGGGAAAATACACCATTATCAGCAGTAAGCGTTATATTTCCAATCCCGGAGCACTTGCCGGTTACCGCTACCGTTTTCCCAAAGCGATTTCCAAAAAAGGACTGCAGATCAACGCAGATATGCTCGAAGATGCCGAAGAGCTGAATGTACATAACTCCGTCATCAATATCGATTTCAGCCAGCTTCTTGCACCTCCCCTCCTGCAGAATCCAGCTTATTCCTACGCCTGGAAATATAATGGCAGCACTTACTGGTTTGTAAAAGATTCTGTTTCTTATTATGACCGGCAGCTTCAGTCATTAAAATCTACATCCTCCGTCAACAGTGCCGTTCTTCTTTTAAGCTGGCGTGATGATCTGAAAGGACTGATTTATCCACAGGGGCGTTATAAAGGACACAGTTTTTATGCATGGAACACCGTCGATTCTTCTGCAAGAAATCAATTACAGGCTACCCTTAATTTTCTTGCCAGACGTTATAGCAGTACCAACGGAAAATACGGACGTATCGTAAACTGGATCGTCGGAAATGAAGTCAATAATTACCGGACATATAATTATGCAGGATCTAAAACGCTGAATCAGTATGCAAAAATCTATGCTGACCAGTTCCGTCTGGCATACAATACTCTGACAAGCGTTTATTCCAATGCAAGAGTTTACATTTCACTTGATCATCTGTGGAATACCAACAACGTAAGTGGTACCTTTGCATCAAAGAAAATGCTGGACAAGTTTGCTTCCAAACTCCGTGCCGGCGGTAATATTTCCTGGAATCTTGCCTATCATCCGTACAGTTCTCCGCTGACAGAACCACGGTTCTGGGCAAACACAAACAGGCAGCTTACAAAATCTCTTTCCTCCCCTGTTATCAATATGGGAAATATTCAGATTCTGACGAATTATATCCGTCAGAAATACGGTTCCAAAACGCGAATCATCCTTTCAGAACAGGGATACACATCCGTACAAAACGGCAAAAATGTAGAAAAACTTCAGGCGGCGGCGATTGCTTATTCCTATCTGATTTCTGAATCGAACAATATGATCGACTCTCTTATTATTCACCGTCAGGTCGATCACAGAGCTGAAATCAGCCAGGGATTAAATCTTGGGTTATGGACAACTTCTGCGAGTTCCTCATCTCCTGAGGATGCAAGCTCCAAAAAGCTTTCCTGGAATGTCTTTAAATATATGGACACCAGCCGTTCCCGTTCCGCCACGAAATCTGCCGCATCTGCAATTGGTGTCAGCAGCTGGAAAAAACTGATTCCGGCTTACAAAAGTAAACTTTATAACAAAGTTTCGTGCAAGATCGGAAAACTTGAACAAGTAAACGGATATCGTAAAACCGCCTCTGTTTCTACCAGTTGGCAGCCCTATGGTGCTTCAGCCCATTTTGACCGACACGGAAATAATTTTACGATATATCGCGATAACTCACGTAACCAAAATGCTTCATGGGGATATACACAGAGTTTCAGAAAAAAACTCAGTTTTTCTTCTTCTCCAAAATTCTGTGTCTCCCTTCGCGTAAGTGGTGCCAATAAAGGATACGCACAGATTAAGATACGTTTTTTCAGTAGAAAACAATATTTTGAATGTACCAAGGCGATTCCCACAGACAGAACTGTACATTTATCTACATCTCTTGCCAAATGGAAATATCGTAAAAAAGTTACAAAAATACAGATTCTTGCGCAACCTGTAAAAGGCGAAACATGGAATTCCGATGCACAATTTGATTTAACAGCCCCGGTACGCAGCCGCTGATTCTGTTTCATGCAGTAAAAAAGATCAGATACCGGAAAATAAGGTATCTGATCTTTTTATTATAACTGTAGCTGTAATTTAATTTTCTGATGCTTCTGCTCTTCTTAAAAGATCATATTTCTCTATCTCTGTACCAAGATCTACTGCAAGCTTCTGCTGCGGATGTGGCGCACTCTCCACAGACTCACCATTTTCATCATAAATTGCCCGAACTTTCACAGATAAGTTTCTTCCGTCCGGTTTCATGATCTCAATGGTCTCGCCAACGCTGAATTTATTTCTCTGGGTAATATGCGCAAATCCTTTATCATCAATTTCTTCCGCATATCCCAGATACGTATATTCTTTGACATAAGTGTTATTATCATAGATCTGTGTATTCTGATCCGGTTTTCCATAAAAGAATCCGGTCGTAAACTGTCTGTATGTGCAGTTTGAAATCTGTTCCTGATACCATGGCATGTTCGCTTTATATTTCTCAGGAGATTCCAGATAATCATCAATTGCCTTACGATAAGTTCTCGCAACTGTTGCCACATAAAGTGCCGTCTTCATACGTCCTTCGATCTTCAGACTGTCGATCCCGCTGTTCAGGACATCGTCCATATGCTCAATCATACAGAGATCTTTCGAATTAAAGATATAGGTTCCTCGCTCGTTCTCGTAAACCGGCATATATTCGCCCGGACGTTTTTCCTCGACTACAGAATATTTCCAGCGGCATGGATGCGTACATGCTCCCTGATTGGCATCTCTTCCCACCAGATAATTACTCAACAGACATCTTCCGGAATAGGAAATGCACATTGCACCATGTATAAATGTTTCGATTTCCATATCATCCGGAATGTTGGCACGGATTTCCCGAATTTCTTTCAGCGACAATTCACGTGCTGTTACGACACGTTTGGCTCCGAGACGATACCAGAAACGATAAGTCTCGTAGTTTGTATTATTTGCCTGCGTACTGATGTGGCATTCGATCTCCGGGCAGATTTCACGGGCATAAGTAAAGATTCCCGGGTCTGCAATGATCAGTGCATCCGGTTTTAATTCCTTGAGTTCCTGCAGGTACTCACGTACTCCCGGAAGGTCATCGTTATGCGCCAGAATGTTGACCGTCACATAGACTTTTACACCATGTTCATGTGCAAAAGCGATTCCTTCTGCCATATCTTCTTTTGAAAAGTTCTTCGCCTTTGCACGAAGTCCAAATGCCTCACCACCGATATAAACAGCATCTGCACCAAATACAACAGCGATCTTAAGGACTTCCAGACTGCTTGCCGGAACCAGCAATTCAATTTTTCTCATAATTCCTCCTTAACACTCACAGAAACACCGTCGCCCAATGGAATAATACTCGTCGTAAGCTGTGGATGATGCTTCAGTTCAAAAAGATAATCTCTCATTCGTTTATAAATCGTACGGTTTCTGCGCTCCACAAGGTAATGAGACTCGATCAGTTCTCCCTCCTGCAGCACATTATCCGACATCAGGATCCCGCCCGGTGCAAGAAGTCTTACAACATCCGGAAGCCAGTGAATATACTGACCTTTGGCTGCGTCCATAAAAATCAGATCATAGGAACCTTCAAGTTTTTTCAGGATTTCTCCTGCATCTCCTTTCAGGAATGTGATCTGGTCTTCTCTTCCTGCTTTTTTGAAATTCTCTTCTGCGAGTGGAATTCGTTTTTCATAATTTTCAATCGTTGTGATATGCAGATCCGATCTGCCATACTCACACATAAGAAGTGTGGAGAAGCCTACAGCCGTCCCCACTTCCAGAATTTTCTGCGGTTTTGCAAGTGCCAGCAATGTTTTGATAAAACTCTGCATTTCCTTACGGATGATCGGAACTCCCTCAGAAAGAGCAGAACACTCCAGTTCATCAAGAAATGGAGTGTTGCCTGTATCAAGAGAATTTATAAATGTTCGCATTCTTTCTTCTACGATCACGAAGTTACTCCCTCCTGCTCCGCATCTCCCGCAAGAATACCCATAATTCTGGTCGGTGTATATGCAGTGCTGAGAAGATAAGTTCCCGGTCTCATTTTGCCGCTATAATTGGAAAGCTTTTCCTGTACAACAAATACCAGCGAATCTTCGATCAGCCCTTTGCTCTTCAGGGTTTTGGCAATATCATAAGCCGTTGCGTCTTCTTTGATCACAACCGTTACTTCCTGTCCCTCTCCCGGGCTCATTGCCTGCTGGTTAAATATATTGTATCCAAACTGGTATGTGACTTTTCCGATCCAGATAACAAGAACAGCCACGCATACATACAGAGCTATTTTGAAAAAACCTCCCGCAACGATGACTCCTGCTGCGCCTACCCGGTCTTTTTTATCTCCCATATCGGCTCCTTTCTGTCTGTAAAAGCTTCGTGTCTTATGCTTCCATGATGATCGGCAGGATCATCGGACTTCTCTTTGTTCTCTTCCAGAGGAAATCACTGAGTGCATCTTTTACTACGTTTTTGATCTTGCCCCAGTCTGTGATGTTGCGGTCCAGACAGGAATCAAGTGCATTCTCAACAACTTCTTTTGCATGTTCCATCAGATCCTCGGATTCTCTTACATATACGAAACCTCTGGATACAATATCCGGTCCTGCAAGAACGACGTTGCTGTGTCGCTCCAGTGTCATAACAACGATCATAATGCCGTCTTCTGCAAGGTGCTGACGGTCACGAAGCACGATGTTTCCGACATCTCCGACACCAAGGCCGTCTACAAGGATTGCTCCGGTCTGAACGGATCCGGTTACCTGCGCGCTGTTTTCGTCCATTTCAAGGACATTACCGGATGCGAGAATAAAGATATTTTCTTTCGGGATACCGAGATCCTCAACCACATGTTTCTGTGCAGTCAGATGACGATATTCACCATGAACCGGAATTGCATATTTCGGTCTTACCAGAGAATAGATCAGCTTGATTTCTTCCTGGCACGCATGTCCGGATACATGAACATCCTGAAAAATAACTTTTGCACCTTTCATGGACAGTTCGTTGATAACCTTTGATACGGCTTTTTCGTTTCCCGGAATCGGGTTGGAACTGAAAATAATCGTATCGTTTGGTTTGATTGTGATTTTCTTGTGGATATCTGCTGCCATTCTGGAAAGTGCCGCCATGGACTCTCCCTGGCTTCCTGTCGTGATCAGAACTACTTTTTCGTCCGGATAGTTCTTAACCTGATCGATCTCAATCAGAGTATTTTCCGGAATTCGGAGATAACCGAGTTCTGATGCAACAGAAATGATATTGACCATACTGCGACCTTCAACTGCAACCTTACGTCCGAAACGATATGCAGTATCAATGATCTGCTGCACACGGTCAACGTTTGAAGCAAAAGTCGCAATAATGATTCGTGCGTTTTTGTGTTCGTTAAACAGATTATCAAAGACATGTCCCACACTGCGCTCGGACATGGTAAATCCCGGACGTTCGGCATTGGTACTGTCGCACATCAGCGCAAGTACACCTTTCTTACCAATCTCGGCAAAACGCTGAAGATCGATTGCATCACCAAATACCGGTGTATAATCCACCTTAAAGTCGCCGGTATGAACTACGATACCTGCCGGTGAATAAATTGCAAGTGCGGATGCATCCTGAATACTGTGGTTTGTCTTAATAAATTCGATTGAAAACTCACCCAGATTGATAACCTGTCCGTGTTTAACCTCTTTTAATTTCGTAGAACGGACAAGATTGTGCTCTTTCAGTTTGTTGGTGATCAGTCCAAGTGTCAGTTTCGTAGAATAAATCGGTACATTTACTTCTTTTAATACATAAGGAAGCGCACCGATATGATCCTCATGCCCATGGGTGATCACAAAACCTTTGACTTTAGAAATATTTTCTTTCAGATAGGTAACATCCGGAATGACAAGGTCGATACCGAGCATGTCATCCTCCGGGAATGCCAGACCACAGTCCACAACCACAATGCTGTCTTCGTATTCGAAAGCTGTGATGTTCATTCCGATCTGCTCAAGTCCACCAAGCGGAATAACTTTCAGCTTGGATGTTCCTCTGCGTCCCCTGCGGGAAGCTGTACGAAGCTGTGGTTTCTGTACGGTCTTTACTGCCGCTTTGCCATTATTTTTCTGCTGTGGTTTCTGCTGCTGTTTGTATTTGAAATTTTTCTGTTTCGGATTCTGTTTCTTTGTATTGTTTTCAGCAGGTTTCCTGTCATGGTTATTGTATCTTCTCGGTTTGAATCTGCTGTCTCGCGGCATACTTTCTCTCTGCGTTGTATGCGCTTTATTCTCGTTCATATTATTTTCTATACTCAATCAAGCACCTCCATAATGCTTCGTGTGCAATCACATTTCAAGGTCTACGTCCTCAAGCATCTGCTCAAAAACTTTATATACTGCCTGCAGTTCGTTCTCATCTTCAACCATTTCATAGCAGGCTTCGGAATCTGTATCTTCTGATACGTCTTTTAAAATATAAGCGTTTGCTTCGTCATCCATTGAATCAGAAACAAGGAGGTACGCCACCCCTCCGATTCTTGTCTGCTCCTCAATGTAGAAATCTTCTACTGTTCCATCAGGAGCCTGAAATCTGATTTTTTCCATGTTGTCACCTTTGTCATACTGACAGGGAATCCAGATATCCCTGCAAAATAAATACTGCCGCAATGCCATCCAGATACTGTTTGCGGTTTTCTCTGCGCACACCGGCCTCTATAAGTGTCCGGTCTGCCTCTACTGTTGTCAGACGCTCATCCCACATGATAACTTCAAGCCCGGTACGTTTTTTCAGCATTTCGCCAAACTCAAGAGCTTTTTCCGCGCGCTCACCAACCGTGTTGTTCATATTCTTCGGAAAACCCAACACGATTTTCTCTACTTCATATTCTGCGATGAGTTCTTCAATTCTTGCAAGAGTTCGCCGAAGTTTATTTTCCTGTTTGCGCCATATCGTCTCTACCTTCTGCGCAGTCAGGCCAAGTGGATCACTGACGGCTACTCCTACTGTTTTTGATCCGTAATCTAATCCGAGAATCCGCATATTCCTAGCGTTCCCAGGATTTGTTCTTAATATATTCATTAAGTAATTCTTCTACCAGCTCATCTCTCTCGACTTTCATGATCATGCTTCGCGCACCTTTGTGGCTGGTAATATAAGTCGGATCTCCGGACATAATATAACCGACTATCTGGTTTACCGGATTATATCCCTTTTCATCCATTGCATTGTAGACCAGATCAAGGACTTCTTTTACTTCAAGATCCTGATCCGGTTTTGTTCTGAAATATTGTGTATTTCCCAAACTGTTTTCTGCCATTTTTCTCACGTCCTTAATAAGATTTCCTTTTTATTTTAATATAATTCTCATCAAAATACAAGAACCCTTTTTTTGTTGAAATTCTATCGTCAAAACCGGCATTACAACTTGCGGATCATTCCGCACGCAAAAGATGGTCTGCCACAAATCCTGTCACCTTCGCCTCAACAAGATCATTTACCTGATGTGCCTCCGTCTTTTCGATAACAGCACGTACATACTCACGGCTGTGTCCTACATACCACATTTTTCCATCTTCTTCGATTTCTTCTTCAAGAAGAAGCTCGATTGTCTTTCCGATCATTGCTTCTTCGTATTCCTTTGCACGGATATCATGAAGCTCAAGCAGCTTTTCGCTTCGCTGAGCTTTTACTGCTTCTGTAAGCTGTCCATCCATAGCGGCTGCTTTTGTCCCATGTCTTCTGGAATATTTGAAAATATGCGTCTCATAAAAATGAATGTTTTTTACAAATTCATAAGACTCTTCAAAATCTTCTTCTGTTTCCATCGGGAATCCCACGATCACATCCGTTGTAAGCGCCGGTGCCGGATAATATTTACGGATCAGTTCACATTTTTCTGCATATTCCTGTGCACTGTAGCGACGATTCATATTTTTCAGGGTTTTGTTGCAACCGCTCTGAAGAGACAGATGGAAATGAGGGCAAACTTTTCCTGTCGCAACGATTCCTTCCAGAAATTCTTCGGTAATGATCCTCGGTTCAAGAGAGCCCAGACGGATTCTCTGAATTCCTTCTACTTTACTTACCGCCTGGATCAGGGAAAGAAGGCTCTCTCTTTCTTCTTTCGAAAAATCCACGCCGTAGGAACTTAAGTGGATTCCGGTAAGTACGACTTCTTTATAACCTTTGGATGCCAGTGTCTCAACTTCTTTTAATACGTCCGCAATTTTTCTGCTGCGCACCCGTCCTCTTGCAAACGGGATGATGCAGTAAGTGCAGAACTGGTTGCATCCGTCCTGTACCTTGATGTACGCGCGGACATGTTCCGCTGTCTGCTCAATGGAAAGCTCCTCATACTCTTTTGTGTGGTTGATTTCGATCACCTGCACCTGTTTGGAATGTTCTTTCTCATACTCTTCCAGAACTTCCACGATCTGTGTCTTCTGATTATTTCCGAGGATCAGGTCAACCGCGTTGTCTTCTTTGAGTTTTTCTGTGTCTGCCTGTGCATAGCATCCGGCAGCTACCACGATCGCATCCGGGTTCATTTTTTTTGCCTTGTGCAGCATCTGTCGGGATTTACGATCTGCAATATTCGTAACCGTACAGGTATTGATCAGATATACGTCCGCTCCTTCCGTAAAAGGTACGATCTCATATCCTGCTTTTTCCAGAAGCTGCTGCATTGCTTCTACTTCGTATGCATTTACTTTACAGCCCAGATTATGAAGGGCAACCTTTTTTTTCATATTTTTTAACCTCATGTATATTTTCTGATATTTTCACTTTGTACTCCGATTTTATTGTTTTTTTATATATACAGACAAATATTTAACCGTAATTTCATCCGATTTTCCCTTGACTTTTCAGTAGTGTACGGTTAAGATTAATCACATAATAACACTAAATAGGGAGGTTCTCAAAATGAAAACATTAAAAATCTCGCTGAATTCTATCGATAAAGTGAAAGCATTTGTTAACGAGATCAGTAAATTTGACTGTGACTTTGACTTAGTATCCGGAAGATATGTGATCGATGCAAAATCCATCATGGGTATCTTCAGTTTAGACTTATCCAAACCGATCAATCTGAATATCCACGCTGAAGGCAGCATGCTTGATACTATTCTGACAATCGTACAGCCATACGTAATTGAGTGATCTGTATCATCCCCTTAAGGAGATCATGAAAGTAAGACAGTTTTAAAACAGCTTCTGTGCACACGCATGAGAAGCTGTTTTTTATGTCTTAATAGGAAACTACTCCATACTGTTTACTGAATTTCGATTACTTCTGTAGATGCCAGCGCTTCTTCTACAAGCTGGTCGATCTTCTCGTTTAATTTCTCTTCGGATCTGTGAATTACCTTGAGATTCGGTTTTGTTACCGGATGTTTTGCCACAAAAATTGTGCAGCAGTCTTCAAATGGCTGGATTGAAGTCTCAAAGGTATTGATCTTTCTGGAAATCTGAACAATTTCTTCTTTGTCAAATCCAATGACCGGACGATATACCGGAAGCTCGCACACTTCATCTGTTGCTGCAAGGCTCTGTAATGTCTGGCTTGCAACCTGTCCGATGCTCTCTCCTGTAATCAGGCCGAGACATTTATCTTTGCGTGCAAAATACTCTGCAATACGCATCATATAACGACGCATGATGATCGTCAGTTCTTCATGCGGGCACTGATCATAGATATAAAGCTGGATATCTGTAAAATTAACAACGTGCAGACGGATCGGACCACTGTAGCGTGCAACCAGTTTTGCAAGATCTACGACTTTTTGTTTTGCACGTTCACTTGTGTACGGCGGGGCATGGAAATACACTGCCTCGATCTTGACTCCACGTTTTGCGATCATATAACCTGCTACCGGACTGTCAATACCACCGGAAAGGAGAAGCATGGCTTTTCCGTTTGTTCCGATCGGCATCCCTCCCGGTCCCGGAATAGTCTCGGAATATACGTAAATCTTGTCACGGATCTCTACGGAAAGTGTCATTTCCGGATTGTGTACATCAACAGATGCCTCCGGGAACGCATCAAGGATTTTTTCTCCAATTGCCGCACTGACTTCCATAGATGTGATCGGATAAGATTTCTTTGCTCTTCTTGTGTATACTTTGAAGGAGCCTTTGTATTCCGGATATCTGGCTTTCATATAGGCAACAACATCTTCTGCCATCTGATCAAAGCCCTGATCTTCATAAATGACAACCGGGCTGATACCAACGATACCAAACACTCGCTGTAATGCTTCTACAGCCTCGTCAAAATCATATTTTTCCGGACAAAACACATATACACGGCCCTGTTCTTTCGTTACGGTAAATTCGCCTTCTACCGGCTCGAGAGCCAGTTTCATCTGTTTTACAAGTGCATCCTCAAACAGATATCTGTTTTTGCCTTTGATGGCGATCTCTGCATATTTTATCAAAAATGCATGAAATATCATATCTGGTATTTCCTCCTGAATTTTCTGTCAGTGTTTTCCGACACTGGTTGCTTATTTTCTTGAGTATCTGCGGAGCATCGGAACAAGCTCTTTCATAGTCTGTAAGAAATAATCAGCTTCTTCCATCGTGTTTTCTTCACAGAAACTTAAACGTACTGTACTTTCTATCTGGTCTTTCGACATTCCCATTGCAGAAAGCGTCGCGCTCGGTTTTCTCTTGTGACTGGAGCATGCACTTCCGGCAGAAATGTAGATTCCTTTATCTTCAAGTGCATGAAGCAGGACTTCGCTGCGCACACCCATAACGCTGATGCTCAAAATCTGTGGCGCACCTCCGCGAAGCGGCATACCATTGATACGGATATCCTCAATCTCAGATAAGCCCTCTGCAATATGCTCTTTCAGCTGGTACATATGCTCTACATTTTCGTCGAGATTTTCATAAATCTGCGCAGCTGCCACACCGAGTCCTGCGATTCCAGGCACATTGTCTGTACCGGAGCGCATTCCGCTCTGCTGTCCGCCACCAAGGATCTGCGGAATGATCTTTACTTTTTCATTGATATACAAAAATCCGATACCCTTTGGTCCGTGGATCTTGTGTCCGCTGACTGCAAGAAGATCGATGCCCATCTTTTTCGGGTAAATGCGGTATTTACCAAATCCCTGGATGGCATCTACATGATAAAGAGCCTTCGGGCTTTTTTCGTGAACCATCTTCGCAATTTCTTCTACCGGCATCACAGCACCGACTTCGTTGTTTACAAGCATGGTAGAAACCATGATCGTATCCGGACGCAGAACTGCTTCCAGTGCACTCATCTTTATTTTGCCTTCGTGATCTACCGGAAGATAGGTGATTTCAAATCCCTGTTCCTGCAAAAAAGATGCCGGCTGGCTGACTGCTGCATGTTCTACCGATGTAATAATAATGTGATTTCCGTTTCTCTTGTTTGCCATTGCACCACCGATCAGTGCAAGGTTATCAGATTCTGTACCACCTGAGGTGAACAGAATCTCTTTTTCCTGCACTTTCAGAATACCTGCAATCGTCTTTGCCGATTCTTTTACGTATTTTTCTGCATCTACACCTTTTAAATGCATGGCAGATGGATTTCCGAAATCCTCTGTCATCGTCTTCACTACGATATCTTTTACAGAATCATAGCATCTGGTCGTTGCAGAATTATCAAAATAAACTTCCATAACACTCCTCTTTTATCTATTGCTCAAGCTGAAACATCAGGACTGACAAAATGGCAAGTCCGGCTGTCTCTGTACGAAGGATACGTTTACCCAGAGTAATCGGTTTCGCACCTTCGCTGATTGCTGTTTCTACTTCTTTTTCTTCAAATCCGCCTTCCGGTCCGATAAAAATTCCGATAGACTGTCCCGGCTGGATATCGGCAAGAATCTCCTTTGTCTCCTGCATTCCTTTTGCAAGTTCATACGGAATCAGGCGGACATCCATGGATTCTGCATATTTTAACGCTTCTTTAAATGTCAGTACTTCATGTACATTCGGGATCAGCATACGTTTTGACTGCTTTGCAGCACTTTCTGCGATTTGTTTCCAGCGCTCAACCTTTTTTGCTGCTTTTTTGCCGTCCAGTTTCACGACACAACGCTTTGTCTCTACCGGAATCACTTCGTATGCACCGAGCTCAACTGCCTTCTGTATGATCAGTTCCATTTTATCTGCCTTCGGAAGTCCCTGAAACAAATAGATACGGCTCTGAAGCTCATAATCCGGTTCCTGTGCATAAATAATGTGAAGAAGGACTTCGTCCGGGCTGAATTCCTCGATGGTACATCGGTATTCCTTTTTACCTCCGTCGCTGATCCAGAGTTCCTCGCCCTGTTTCATGCGCAGGACATTTGAAATATGATTGACATCACTTCCGAGGATGTGAATCTGATGTGCTCCCTCATCAATCTGATGTGGCTCTACAAAAAACCTCTGCATCGTCTCAGTCCTTTCTTGCAGTCACGCAGACCCATTCACCCTGTCTGGTCACTTCCACAAGTGTCAGTCCTGCTTTTGCAACAGCTTCTTTGACTACTTCTTCTTTGACATCAAGAATACCGGAGGTGATGTAGTAAGCACCTTTTTTCATCTGATAAACAATAACTGGTGTCAGCGGTACTAGCACATCCGCAAGGATATTTGCAGCTACGATGTCATATTTCTCATAGCCGACCTGATTCTGCACTTCTTTGTCATCGATGATGTTTCCGATCATCATATCGAATGTTTCATCTACGATTTCATTGGCTTCTTTATTATCCTGTACTGCCGGAACAGCACATGGATCCAGGTCAGTTCCTACCACATGACCGGCGCCTAGTTTGAGTGCTGTAATTCCTAAGATTCCGCTTCCGGTTCCGACATCGAGAAGTTCGATGCCCGGTTTTACGTATTTCTTTAACTGACGGATAACAAGCTGTGTTGTCTCATGCATACCGGTTCCGAATGCAGTCCCCGGATCGATATGAAGAATCATCTTGTCCTTGTCTTCTTCTTTTACCTCTTCCCAGGATGGAACGATCAGAATATCGTCCACATAGAACTGATGGAAAAACTCTTTCCAGTTGTTGATCCAATCTTTGTCCTCAGTCTGGGATTCTTCAATCGTCGCCTCACCGATATCCATAAAGGTACGAAGTTCTTCCAGTGCATTTCTGACATCACGAAGAATGGTTTCTTTATCTGCATCTTCTTCAAGATAAAAATTCAGATAAGCAATGCCGTCATCCGCCGGTCCTTCCGGCATGATGTCAACAAACATCTGTGCTTTATCTTCTTCGGTCAGGGGCTGGTGATCCTGAATCTCCACACCTTCCACACCGATTTCTGCAAGAGTACAGATGATCATGTCTTCTGCTTCTGTTTTTGTCTTAATGGTAAAACGGTTCCATTTCATATATTGTAATCTCCTGTCTTGTTCTGTACGACAACTTTACGATATCTGCAAATTGTGTCACAGAAAACTGTGTCCGCAATTTTGCCTTATCTTTTATAATACATGATAGCGCAAAAAAAGAAAAGAGGTTTCCCTCTTTTCCTGAAAAGTTTCTTTAAGTTTATCAGATTTAGTCCTCAAAAGTTTCTTTAAGTTTATCCATGAAACTCTTTTTCTTCTTTTCTGATTTCTCAGATCCGTCTTTTGACTCGGAAGCAGACCTGTTGCCACAGGCCTCATCAAACTTGCGAAGAGCTTCTTTCGCTTCTTCATTAAGTTTTGTCGGAACCTGAACGACCAGTGTTACATAATGGTCACCACGGATGTTTTTATTTCTCAGAGAAGGAACACCTTTTCCCTTCAGACGGATGCGAGTGTCTGTCTGAGTTCCGGGTTTTACCTCGTATGCAACATCTCCATCCACTGTGTTGATGTGGATTTCACCCCCCAGCGCTGCCTGTGCATAGGTCAGCGGTGCTGTTGAGAAGATGTTCATATCCTGTCTCTGGAAGATCGGGTGGCGTGCAACATTTACTTCTACAAGCAGATCACCTCTTGGTCCACCATTGGTTCCCGGCTCACCTTTGTCACGGATACGGATGCTCTGTCCATTGTCAATACCTGCCGGAATGGAGACCTGAATCTTCTTTCTTGAAGATGTATAACCTGTGCCGCGGCAGGAAGTACATTTTTCTTTGATGATCTTTCCGCTTCCGTTACAGTCCGGACAGGTCTGTACATTTCGAACCATACCAAACATAGACTGCTGTGTATAGACAATCTGACCTTCTCCATGACATTTCGGACAGGTAGTCGGCTGTGTTCCCGGTTTTGCACCGGTTCCGTGACAGGTCGTACATTCATCTTTCAGAACGATTTCGAGTTCTTTGTCACATCCAAACACGGCTTCTTCAAAGGTAATGTTTACACGTGCACGTAAGTTGGCACCCTTCATCGGTCCGTTGTTGGTACGGCGTCTTCCGCCACCTCCAAACAGATCTCCGAAAATGTCACCGAAAATATCACCCATGTCTGCACCGTTGAAGTCAAAGCCGCCGAATCCGCCGGCTCCACCACCGCCCTGTTCAAAAGCAGCATGGCCAAACTGGTCATACTGTCTTCTCTTTTCTGCATCACTCAGTACGCTGTATGCTTCTGTGGCTTCTTTGAACTTCGCTTCCGCTTCTTTGTCTCCCGGATTTACGTCCGGATGATATTTCTTGGCTAATTTTCGATATGCACTTTTTAATTCTGAATCACTGGCTGTCTTGCTGACACCCAGGACCTCGTAGTAATCTCTTTTATCAGCCATCTTTTCTCTTTCCTATATCTTTGATTTGCGTTTTCAGATATCACGACCTGTTCTGCTGCTGCACAGCTTCCACCGGTCTGAACATATTCAAAATCCGCTGATTTACTACATAAATCGCTACTTTCTCGTATGTTGCGGGTTTCAAACTCAGGAGTCATCACATGCAAGCATGAATGACTCCTGAATTTTTAAACCCTTGGTATCATTAGACTTCTTTATAATCAGCGTCTACAACATCATCGCCATAGCCAGATTCATTTCCGCCCTGAGCTGCACCTGCGCCTGCTCCCGGGTTCGGACCTGCCTGACCGCCGGCCTGCTGTGTCTGCTCATACATTTTGGCGAAAAGTTTCTGAGCACTTTCCATCATTTTTTCCTGAGCTGCTTTGATATCTGCGATCTGAGCATCTGTCATTTCTGCATTTGCTGTCTGAGCAAGGAGATCTTTCAGTGCATTCAGATCTGTCTCAACTGCTGCTTTGTCGTTGGCGTCAATCTTATCTCCGGCTTCTTTCAGTGCATTCTCAACCTGGAATACCATGGAATCTGCATTGTTTCTTGTATCGATTCCCTCTTTACGTTTCTTATCCTGAGCTTCGAATTCAGCAGCTTCTTTGACTGCTTTGTCAATTTCAGAATCAGACATGTTGGAACCGGCTGTAATTGTGATGTGCTGTTCTTTTCCTGTACCAAGATCCTTAGCGGATACGTTTACGATACCGTTGGCATCAATATCAAATGTAACTTCAATCTGCGGAACACCACGACGTGCCGGCGGGATTCCGTCCAGACGGAACTGACCGAGGGATTTGTTATCTTTCGCGAACTGACGCTCACCCTGTACTACATTGATATCTACAGCTGTCTGGTTATCTGCTGCTGTGGAGAAGATCTGGCTCTTCTTTGTCGGGATTGTTGTATTTCTCTCGATCAGACGAGTTGCGATACCACCCATTGTCTCGATAGACAGTGACAGCGGAGTAACATCCAGAAGAAGGATATCACCGGCACCTGCATCACCTGCAAGTTTACCACCCTGTACAGAAGCACCAAGTGCTACACACTCATCTGGGTTCAGCGATTTGCTTGGCTCTTTACCTGTAAGCTGTTTTACTTTGTCCTGTACAGCCGGAATACGTGTAGATCCACCTACCAGAAGTACCTGCCCAAGTTCGGCAGCTGTAATTCCTGCGTCAGACAGTGCACGGCGAACCGGCTCTGCTGTCTTTTCTACGAGATCATGTGTCAGCTCATCGAATTTAGCTCTTGTAAGGTTCATATCGAAATGCTTCGGTCCTTCTGCTGTTGCAGTGATGAACGGAAGGTTGATGTTTGTTGTTGTTGCGGAAGAAAGTTCTTTTTTAGCTTTCTCTGCTGCTTCTTTCAGTCTCTGAAGAGCCATCTTATCATTGCTTAAGTCTACGCCTTCTGCTTTCTTGAATTCTTCGATCATCCAGTCTGTAACTTTCTGGTCAAAGTCATCACCACCAAGACGGTTGTTACCTGCTGTGGAAAGAACTTCGATAACACCATCACCGATCTCGATAACGGATACATCGAATGTACCACCACCTAAGTCGTAAACCATAATCTTCTGTTCTTTTTCGTTGTCAAGTCCGTATGCAAGAGCTGCTGCTGTAGGTTCGTTGATGATACGTTTTACATCAAGACCAGCAATCTTACCTGCATCTTTGGTTGCCTGACGCTGAGCATCGTTGAAGTATGCCGGAACTGTAATAACTGCTTCTGAAACAGTTTCTCCAAGATATCCTTCTGCATCTTTTTTCAGTTTCTGAAGAATCATAGCTGAAATTTCCTGAGGAGAATATTTCTTCTCATCGATTGTTACACGATAATCTGTACCCATCTCTCTCTTAATGGAAGAGATTGTTCTGTCTGCGTTTGTTACGGCCTGACGTTTTGCAGGTTCACCTACAAGACGCTCACCTGTCTTTGTGAAAGCGACTACAGATGGTGTAGTTCTAGCTCCTTCTGTATTTGCGATAACGGTCGGCTGTCCACCTTCCATTACAGCTACACAACTGTTTGTTGTACCTAAGTCAATACCAATAATTTTTCCCATGATAATGTTCCTCCTGTTTATTCTAAGATTATTAAATATTCAATTAAGGAAGTTCGATTCACTAAATTCGTCTCTCCCTACGGTCGGACTCATTAAGTTCCTTCGAACGACCTTTAAGTGTCCCTCCGAAATCAAGATGCTCATCGCATCTTACGTGCTTCGCACTTCTGATTTCGTCAGGATCGTGCCAGAAAAAGCAAATGTCTGCTTCGCAGCCGCTTCCTTTTTCCTTGAGCACGATCAGTTTGCAACCTTAACCATGCTGTGGCGGACTACAAATCCCTTATAGGTGTATCCTTTCTGAAGTTCCTCCACAATAATATTGTCTCCAACGGATTCGTCTTCTACATGCATTACTGCATTGTGAAGATCCGGATTGAATTCTTTGTCAACGGCTTCGATCGGCTCTACTCCCAAGCTCTCCAGTGTAGTGGTGAGCTGTTTGTAGATTTTTTCCATGCCCTCAGCAAACGGATCACCTTCCGTTGCCTGTGCAAGGCCTCTTTCAAAGTTATCTACCACCGGAAGGATTTTCTCAATAATATCCTTCGCTCCAATGATATACATGCTGGATTTTTCTTTTTCCGTACGTTTACGGAAGTTATCAAACTCAGCCATGTTTCGTTTTAAACGGTCTGTCAGATCTTCGATCTGCTGTTCCAGTTTATTATCTTTTTTCTTTTTGCCAAAGAAAGATGTCTTTCCTTTTGATTCTTTCTCATCTGCGGCATCCGCTTCTTTTTCTCCTTCCGGATTCTCTCCTGCGGTTGCCTCCGGCGATTCTTCGACTGGTTCTGTTACAGGTTCTTCAGTCTCCGGAACTTCTTTCTCTGCTTCGTCCTGCACACCAGTTGTTTTTGTTGTTTCTGACACGTTTCTTCTACCGCCTTTCCAGTTTGACAGCTAACTGTCTTGGTTATTTTTATTTTTTTTGAATACCTCGTCGAGTTCGACCTTGAGGGTCTTCAGACTATTTACTACATTTTCATAATCCATTCGCTTCGGTCCTACGATACCGATTGTTCCATGCATACCCTCGCCCAGTTCATAAGTAGCAGTAACAACACTGCAGTCTTTCATGGTCGAGATCGGAAGTTCATCTCCGATGTACACCTGAACTCCGGTATTATCATCCGCCATCCGTTCTTTGACCAAATCAACCAGCTGCTGCTTTTCTTCGAAAGTAGAAATCAATTCGGTTGCCTTCGTCTTGTCGGACAGTTCCGGATATTTAAAAAAGTTCGTCGCACCTGACGTATAGATTTCCAGATCATCTTCATCAACATGAATCGTAGCTGCAACTGCATCCAGTACTCTTGCAACCAGTCCGCTGTGAATACCTGCCTGTTCTTTCAGTCTGGCAATCATTCCCAGATTGATATCCTGAATCGGCAGTCCGTTCAGATTGGTATTAAGAAGTAAATTCAGTTTCAGGAGTGTCTCATCATCCATCTCTTCATCCAGATCAATAATCTGGTTACGAATGACATTTCCCTCACATACAACCACTGCTACAAGCTGCTGTTCATTAACACGGGACAACTGAATAAATTTCAGTTTGTTTCCGCTGTACTGGGGAACCGAAACCATCGTTGCATAATTTGTATTGGAAGCAAGGACACGTGCCACATTCTTAAGCACTTTTTCCATCTTGTCTGTCTTCTCAATCATCAGATTACGAATCTCTTCGATCTCGTCTTCCTTTTCCTTCATCAGCTCATCCACATAAAGGCGATAGCCCTTGTCAGAAGGGATTCTTCCTGCCGACGTATGTGGCTGTACGATGTAGCCCATATCTGTCAAGTCAGACATCTCATTCCGGATCGTTGCTGAGCTGACATTCAGATCGGCGTCCTTGGATATCGTCCTTGAGCCGACCGGTTCACCTGTCTCCATGTATGTCTTAATGATTGCTTTCAGGATTCGTTTCTTACGATCCGTCAACTGTTCATCCATGTTCCCAGCTCCTTTCCGCCTTATTTGTTAGCACTCAACAATGAGGAGTGCTAACATCTATACTGTTAAGATAGCACTGTCATTATTGTTTGTCAACAGATAATTACTAATTTTTTTAAAAATCAAAAAAAATCACAGTACAGACACAAATCGGAAAAATCTGTCTTTCCCCTCTGTTACTTTGTGTTAGATCTACTGTGATTATGTAAAATTCTGTTCTTAATTTATTGTAAATAAATCTTTCTGCAGATATGTGCTGCTTCCTCAGATTCCGCTTCTGCGGATTGCATCTATTACCTCGCGGATCTTATCCGGCGGCAGTACAAGCGCAAAACGTACATATCCTTCTCCATGCGGTCCGAAACTTGCACCAGGAGTTACGATAACGCCAGCTTTTTCCATCAATTCCATACAGAATGCCATACTGTCAGTACGTCCACCCGGAATTCTTGCCCAGACAAACATGGTTCCCTTTCCATTCGGAAGATCCCAGCCGATTTCCCGAAGGCCATTACAAAGTGCATCACGTCTTTCCTGATACATATTGCACTGCTCCTGTACACTTTCCAGCGGACCGTTCAGTGCCGCAATAGCTGCTTTCTGTATTGGAAGGAACATGCCAAAATCAATCTGGCTTCTTAATTTACGAAGTGCTGCGATCACATCCGGACGGCCTACCAGAAAACTGATTCTCGCACCGGTTACATTAAAGGACTTGGAAAGGCTGAAAAATTCCACACCAACTTCCCGCGCTCCTTCTGTAGAAAGGAAGCTTCCGCCATGCGCTCCGTCAAAGATAATATCACTGTATGCATTATCATGAATGATCAGAATATCATACTTACGCGCAAACTCTACGATTTCTTCGTACATCCCTGGTGTGGCAATACTTCCGACCGGATTGGACGGCAGGGAAACAACCATGTATCTGGCTTTCTTCGCCACTTCTTCCGGGATGTCCTTAACATATGGAAGGAAATCATGTTCTGCTACCAGCGGATAATAGTAAGGCTTAGCGCCTGCCATCAGACTTCCTGCGGCAAATACCGGATAACACGGATCCGGAAGCAGTACCACATCGCCTTCATCACAAAGCGCCATCCCCAGATGTCCCATACCTTCCTGACTTCCGTAAACGGTCATGACCATATCCGGTGTCAGTTCCACATCAAATCGTTTCTTATAATAAGCACAGACTGCCTCGAGCAATTCCGGAAGATCACGAAGACTGTACTTCCAGTTATTGTCATCCATTGCCGCTTCTGCAAGCGCTTTCTTGATGTGCTCCGGTGTCTTAAAATCCGGTGTTCCCACACTCATATTATAAATTTTCATCCCCTGCTGTTCCAGCTCCATACGGCGATTATTCAGGGCTGCAAAAATTTCCTCTCCAAATCTGTCTAGTCTTTTGGAAAACTGCATATTTCTATCCTTCTTTCGTGTCGTGCTCGTTCTATTTTAGCACGCTCTCCATCACTGTACAAGCGTAAAGTAAAAATTAATCACACGCTACGCGGATAAGCTCTGACATTTTCCCTGTATCTCATGAATCCATCTCATCCAGATTTTTCTTAAGCTCAATCATCTTGTCACGCAGTTCTGCGGCCTGTTCGAAATTCAGATCTGCGGCCGCTGCGCGCATCTGCTTTTCCACCTGTCCAATCAATTTTGTCAGTTCTTTCCTTGTCATGGATTCCGGATCTTTCTTCAGTTTATCTTCTGTCTCAGCAACGGCCCTGGAAACAGTAATCAGATCGCGTACTGCCTTTTTGATCGTGGTCGGTGTAATTCCATGTTCTTTATTGTATGCTTCCTGAATATTTCTTCTTCGCTCAGTCTCCTGAATTGCCTTTCGCATGGAATCCGTCATCACATCAGCATACATAATAACATGACCTTCGCTGTTACGGGCAGCACGTCCGATCGTCTGGATCAGAGAAACTTCTGAACGCAGGAATCCTTCTTTATCCGCATCCAGAATGGCTACCAGTGTGATTTCCGGAATGTCCAGACCTTCTCGCAGAAGATTGATTCCTACCAGTACATCAAAAACGTCCAGACGCATATCCCTGATGATCTCCGCGCGCTCAAGGGTATCAATATCTGAGTGGAGATAACGTACACGAATGCCGACATCTTTCATATAATCCGTCAGATCTTCCGCCATACGTTTTGTCAGTGTCGTGATAAGAATCTTATTTCCCTTTTCTACTTCTTTATTGACTTCTCCGATCAGGTCATCGATCTGACCTTCCACCGGACGCACCTCAACCTTCGGATCCAGAAGTCCGGTCGGGCGGATGATCTGCTCTGCGCGGAGCATCTCATGATCCGCCTCATACTGTCCCGGTGTCGCCGAGACAAACATCACCTGATCCAGTTTGTTTTCGAATTCATCAAAACTCAACGGACGATTGTCCTTCGCAGACGGCAGGCGGAACCCATAATCCACCAGTGTCTGTTTACGGCTCTGATCACCGGCATACATACCGCCAACCTGTGAGACGGTTTTGTGGGACTCATCTATAATAAGAAGAAAATCATCTTTAAAATAGTCCATCAGCGTATACGGCGGCTGTCCCGGTGCCAGTCCGGTAAGGTGTCGTGAGTAATTCTCAATGCCAGAACAAAATCCAGTTTCTTTCATCATTTCTACATCGAAATTTGTCCTCTCGGCAATACGCTGTGCCTCGATCAGCTTGTCCTCACCTTTAAAATAGGCAACCTGTTCTTTCATTTCTTCGAGGATGGCATCTGCGGCTCTCTGAATCTGGCTCTGTGGCACAACATAATGAGATGCCGGGAAAATCGCGGCATGTTTCAGTTCACTGCGAATTTCACCAGTCAGGACATCTACTTCTGTAATGCGGTCGATCTCGTCTCCGAAAAATTCTACACGGATCGCACGGTCAGAATAGTTGGCAGGAAAAATCTCCAGTACATCACCCCGCACACGGAATGTACCTCGATGAAAATCCATTTCATTACGATTGTACTGAATGTCGATCAGCGCTTTGATCACATCATCTCTGTCTTTCTCCATTCCCGGACGAAGTGAAATCATCATATCAAAGAACTCTTCCGGCGCGCCCAGACCATAAATACAGGAAACAGAGGATACAACGATTACATCCCTGCGCTCACAGAGAGCCGCCGTTGCCGATAATCGCAACTTATCGATTTCATCATTTGTGGAGGCATCTTTTGCAATATAGGTGTCTGTAGATGGCACATATGCCTCCGGCTGGTAGTAGTCGTAATAGGAGACAAAATATTCCACTGCGTTCTCAGGGAAGAATTCTTTCATTTCACCGTAAAGCTGCGCCGCCAGTGTTTTATTGTGTGCAAGTACCAGAGTTGGTTTATTTAACTGTGCGATGACATTTGCCATCGTAAATGTCTTACCGGAGCCGGTCACACCCAGCAAAGTCTCGAACTGGTTGCCTTCCTTGAAGCCTTTTACAAGCTCTGCAATCGCCTGTGGCTGGTCTCCGGTTGGCTTATATGGGGCTTTTA
>ERZ1106941.202-NODE-202-length-94206-cov-24.832885_pt1 | contig 94206 bp, 95 predicted proteins | sample MGYA00403670_ERZ1106941 | MGnify/ENA primary metagenome ERZ1106941 (study PRJEB35170, sample SAMEA104062400) | human gut metagenome | biome: human gut; feature: human-associated habitat; material: faeces | place: Denmark | collected 2012-06-04 ...
GTCATTCTTCCAATTTACAAGCGACAGCTCCCTTTACACAAGGGAGCCTTATTTGCTGAAATCTAACACTTTACATTTAGCCCTACAAACCCAAATTTGCAGAGCTAAATTATTATAATCTACAATAACCCACAATCGAAATCAAAAAACTAAATTGTATTATTATTTAGAACCGTTTACCATAGACTATAAAAACACATTACCGGTTTAGTTACATAAATAAAAGCAAGGAGTTTATAATGCTAAATACGCATAGCAATATAGCTAAAAGGGATAAATCGCATAGGGATACATATTGATAAAACGGAGAAGATAATGGATAATAATAGTTAAGAAATAAATGAGCGTTACTTACCAAAATAATATATTAGCTAAATAACATAATAATATAGCTTATAATAAACAATTTAATTACACACTTACACACTCAGAAGAATTAATAATACAATTTAGAAAAAGAAAATATAACAATACAGTAAAACATCTTATCAACAATAACAAAGAATAGAGATGATTAATTAATGGGAAAAATCAAAAGAAAATATACATTAGGGGAAGAAATTTTTTCTTCTGTCAGTCATGGTGTGGGAGCTTGTTTGTCCATAGCCGGTACAGTTGTTTTGCTTGTATTTTCGGTTATATACGGAAATGCATTGGCAGTTGTCAGTTCGGCAATTTACGGTGCATCACTGATAATTCTTTATACAATGAGCACACTGTATCATTCATTTACAAATGAAAGGGTAAAGCACTTCTTTCAAATAATGGACCACAACACAATATTTTTGCTTATTGCAGGTACATACACACCAATAACCCTTTATATTCTTGGTGGTGTTACAGGTTGGATATTGTTTTCTGTTGTGTGGGTTGCATCAATTATTGGCATAACACTAAATTCAATTAATATGGAAAAGGCTAAAATTCCTTCCCTTATTTGTTACATTGCTACAGGCTGGGTTATTATCTTTGCTATAAAGCCGTTAATTGCAAAAGTACCTTTCCTTTCTGCATTATTCCTTGTACTTGGTGGTGTAATTTATACTGTTGGTGTTGTGTTTTATGTAATTAAAAAGGTAAAATACTTCCATCCCATATGGCATATTTTCACTGTACTTGGCAGTGCATTCCACTACTTTTCAATCTTAATAGCAATTATAAAAATGTAATGTAAATCTAAATATAGGCTGTAAAAATTAAGGCTGATACTTTATTGTATCAGCCGTTTTTTGTATGAGAAAAGCCAAGACTATAATAGTAGCCTTGGCTTAGGATTATAAAAACTTAAAAATTATCTGTAATTTAATTATGCTAATGCTTTCTTTAGTTCTTCTACCTTATCGGTATCTTCCCACTTAACATTAAGGTCTGTTCTGCCCATATGACCATAAGCAGCAGTAGGTAGGAACTTAGTATTGCGAAGGTTAAGTTCTTCAATAATAGCAGCAGGACGGCAATCAAATACCTTCTTAACGGCATTTGCAATTTCACTGTTACTATACTTACTTGTACCGAAAGTATCTACCATAATTGAAACAGGCTTTGCAACACCGATTGCATAAGCAAGTTGCACTTCACATCTACTAGCAATACCTGAGGCAACAATGTTCTTAGCAATATATCTTGCATAGTAAGCAGCACTACGGTCAACCTTAGTTGGGTCTTTACCTGAGAATGCACCACCACCATGACGGCCATAACCACCGTATGTGTCAACAATAATCTTTCTACCTGTTAAACCTGAGTCACCGGCAGGACCACCGATAACAAATCTACCTGTTGGGTTTACAAGAATTCTTGTATCATCAGTTAGTAGATTTTCAGGGATAATTGGCTTAATAACATACTTGATTAAATCATTTCTAATCTGTTCAAGTGTAACATCTTCATCATGCTGAGTAGAGATAACAACTGTGTCAATGCTAACAACCTTGCCGTCTTTATAAAGAGCAGTAACCTGAGTTTTGCCATCAGGACGAAGATACTTTAGTGTGCCGTTCTTTCTAACCTCAGTTAACTTCTTAGCCAGTTTGTGAGATAGTGAAATAGTTAGTGGCATTAGTTCTTCTGTTTCGTCACAAGCATAACCAAACATCATACCTTGGTCACCTGCACCAAACTGATTGTACTTGTCCTCTTCACCGTCTTTTAGTTCGTAACTTTCGTTAACGCCCATTGCAATATCAGGTGACTGTGTTGTAATCATATTGTTGATTTTGCAGTTGTGACCGTTAAATAGAAGTTCATCTCTGTCATAGCCGATTTCGTTAATAACATTTCTTGTAACTTCTTCATAATCAACCTTAGCAGTTGTGCTGATTTCACCCATAATGTTTACGATACCGGCAACTGCAGTTGTTTCACAAGCTACATGAGCCATATTGTCTTGTTCAAAAATTGCATCAAGAATTGCGTCACTAATCTGGTCACAGACTTTGTCAGGATGTCCTTCAGTAACTGATTCTGATGTAAATAAATACTTTCCCATATCTATACTCCTTTTCTTATATTTCTTACCACAAAAAAAGCCACCGTGAAAGACGGTGGCTTAATACTCATCTTTCGGTTATACCGCAGGAATTAGCACCTTGCTTTTCGCAGGTTGCCGGACTTCATAGGGCCTGTCCCTCAGTCGCTCTTGATAAGAAAATATTTGATTTTTCTACTTTCATAGTGTAACACATAGTAAATATAATGTCAACTATCGGAATAAATTGTCAGTTATTCTGCTGAAGAAGTGCTTTCAGAAGTAGGTTCTGTTGTGCTTTCTGCTACACTTTCTGTAGTATTTTCTTCAGTAGAGTTTTCTTCTGTGTTAATTGATGGGTTTGTGTTGTCCTCATCCATTGTTTCAAAGTTACCACCGTAGTTGTTAACAATTTCAACAACCTTGTTGTATGTAGAAGCATTTGCATCATTGTTGATTAGAGAAATTGTAGGGTCTGTTTCCTTTGACAATCTGTTATTTAATTCATCAACACTACTTAGTACTTCACCGTTATATGTTACTGTATCACCTGAAACTGTAATTGCAACAAGTGTTTCGTGAATTGAAGCAGAAGAAGTAGGTTCTGCACTGTCTGACACAGGTAGTAGGCTCTGAATATCCTCCTTAGTTGGAATATGTCCAAAGTAAGCATAAACGCCACCACATAAAGCACCTAGGATAATAATGATAACAACAAATGTTTTTAGTCCTGTATGCTTTTTCTTTTCGGAGTGGCTTTTGTCGCTTCTCTTAGAAGATTTTTCAGCTTTTCTATTATCGGATTTACTGTTATCTTTTCTGTTACTGCTATGACTTTCGTGACTATCGTGGCTACTGTGTCCTCTGTCCTTGTCCTTTTTCTTGGACTTTTTCTTTTTGTCCTTAGAACCTTTGGAACTTTTACTGCTTGAACTTCTGCTACCTGAACTGCCGGAACTTCTGTTACTTCTGCTTTCACCAATATCATTAGTATCAGCAGAGTGACTACCCTGTGGTTCTTTAGTTTCAGGTGTAACTTCTTCAGTTTCTATATTTTCAGCATATGTATTTTTTCTAGGGCTATTGCTCTTTAGTTCTCTTGAAGAACTGTTGTCAAATACATATTCATCTTCGTTATTATCAATAGGTTCATCACTAAAGAAGTCAATCTGTTGTTTTGCTTTTCTTTGTTCGGCTAAGATTTTGTCAACTTCATCATCAATGTTAGTCATATCAGTTTTGAAGTCATCAAAAGATGTTTCTTTGTTTTCATCTTCAAAATAGCCGTGTGTACCTTTTTTTGCCATACTATCAACTCCTTTAATCAAATATATCACATTTTTGTGATTACTTCAACTGTTATTGTGTGTTCTTTTTTTGAAAAAATTAGGGAAGTTACATAGAAACTGTAACTTTCCTTTGTGTTAAAGTGATAAATTTTTAAGATACTTTATCAAACTGACTGTTGTATAGGTCTGCATAGTAGCCACCCTTAGCAAGTAGCTCATTATGAGTACCTTGTTCAACAATGTCCCCATCTTTCATAAATAGAATTAAGTCAGCGTTCTTGATTGTTGAAAGTCTGTGAGCAATAACAAAACTTGTTCTGCCTTCCATTAGGTTATCCATAGCCTTCTGAATATAAGCCTCTGTTCTTGTATCAACTGAAGAAGTAGCTTCATCAAGAATAAGAATCTTAGGGTCGGCTAGAATTGTTCTTGCAATAGTTAATAACTGCTTTTGACCTTGGCTAACATTTGATGCTTCTTCATTTAGAACCATATTGTAGCCATCAGGTAAATGCTTAACAAAGTCATCAACATGAGCAGCCTTTGCAGCCTTTATAACATCTTCATCACTTGCATCCAATTTACCGTAACGAATGTTCTCCATAATTGAGCCTTTAAACAGCCATGTATCCTGAAGAACCATACCGTAAAGCTCTCTTAGTTCTCTTCTGTCAAAGTCATTAATGTTGTGTTCATCAACTAGGATGCTACCACCGTTTAGGTCATAGAATCTCATCAGTAGCTTAACCATTGTTGTTTTACCTGCACCTGTAGGGCCAACAATAGCAATCTTCTGACCTTGCTTAACTTTAGCTGAGAAGTCGTGAATAATAATTTTATCCTCATTGTAGCCGAATTTAACATGGTCAAATGTTACATTACCTGTGATTTCATCAACAGTAACATTTTCACCGTTAGGCTTTTTGCAGTGGTTTTCAGCTTCTTGTGACTCTTCTTTTTCACCGATAAATTCAAAAATTCTTTCAGCTGATGCAGTCATTTGCTGAATCATATTACTTACCTGAGCAAGTTGCTGAATAGGCATTGTAAACTGTCTTACATACTGTATAAATGACTGAATGTCACCGACAGTGATTGTACCCTGAATAGCTAAGTAACCACCAAGTACTGCAATTGCACCGTAAGCTAAGTTACCGATTACCTGCATAATAGGACCTGCTAAACCTGAGAAGAACTGGCTCTTCCATGCTGATTTATAAAGCATATTGTTGGACTTTTCAAATTCTTCAACATTTCTGTCAACTGTGTTAAATGCCTGAACAATGTTAACACCACTGATTGTTTCTTCAACTTGACCGTTAACATGACCAAGGTAATCCTGTTGATTTCTAAAGTGTTTCTGAGAAATCTTGAAGATAAGTGAAATAAAGATTAGTGCAACCGGTAGAATAACTAATGCAATAAGTGTCATCATCCAGTTAATGCTAAACATCATATATAGCACACCGATGATTGTTGAAATTGATGTTACTGCCTGAGTTGCAACCTGGTTTAAACTTGTACAAAGAGTATCAACATCATTTGTGATAATAGATAGTGTTTCACCTGTTTGGTGTCTGTCAAAGTAGTTCATAGGAAGAAGATTGATTTTGTAAGAAATATCTCTTCTTAATCTATAACCAACCTTCTGAGTTACTGTACTCATTAGGAAGTTCTGAACAAAACCACAAACCGAACTTGTAATATAGATACATAACAGTCCGATTAAGATACCGGCAATTTTACCGAAATCAATGCCTGAACCACCGGAATACTTACTCATAATTCCGTTGAAAAGTTCTGTTGTTGCATTACCTAAAATCTTAGGTCCTATAACATTGAAAACTGTACTTGCAATGGCGAAAATTACAACAATGAGTATGGCAAACTTATAGTTGCCGATATATTTAAAAAGGCTTTTGATAGAACCCTTAAAGTCTTTTGCTTTAGCTGTTCCCATCATTTTTCCTTGTGGACCTCTACCACCTCTAGGTCCTCCCATAGGCATAGGCATTACTGTAATTCCTCCTTTGACAACTGACTTTCTGCAATGTCACGATAAACTTGACAGTTTTTCAGTAGTTCTTTGTGTGTACCCTTACCAACGATTTTACCGTTGTCAAGTACAAGTATCTGTTCAGCATTTAGAACTGTGCTGATTCTTTGAGCAACAATAAGGATTGTGCTATTCTTAATATTTTCACTAAGTGCCTTTCTGACTGCAACATCAGTCTTAAAGTCTAGTGCTGAGAAGCTATCATCAAAGATTAGCACTTCAGGTTCATTTGCAATAGCTCTTGCAATAGAAAGTCTTTGTCTTTGACCACCTGAAACATTAGTACCACCTTGGCTAATATGTGTTTCATATTTCTGAGGCTTTTCATTTATGAATTCTGTTGCGTGAGCAATCTCTGCTGCTTTTTCGATTTTTTCCATTGGTAGGTCTTCATTTGCAAAAGCAATGTTGGACTTAATAGTACCGGAGAATAACATACCCTTCTGTGGTACATAACCGATTTTATCTCTTAAATCAGTTAGATTAACATCCTTAATATTTTGACCGTCAACTGTAACAGAACCCTTAGTTGTATCGTAAAATCTGGGAATAAGGTTGATAAGTGTACTCTTACCACTACCTGTTGAACCGATAATAGCAGTAGTTTCACCTGGCTTTGCAGTAAAGCTAATATCCTTTAGTACAGGTTCTTCTGCTCCCGGATAAGCAAATGTTACATCCTTAAATTCTACAACGCCCTTTTGTTTTTCTTCAAACTGCTTAGGGTTTTCAGGGTTATGGATTGTAATTTCTGTATCGTAGATTTCACCAAGTCTTTTTGCTGAAACAAATGCTCTTGGAATCATAATACTTGCCATACAAATCATTAGGAATGACATAATAATCTGCATTGTGTATTGGATATATGCCATAATGTCGCCGACTTGCATATTACCTGCATTAGTTTCATTAGCACCAACCCAAACAATAAGTACTGTTGTACCGTTCATAATAAACATCATAGCAGGCATCATAATTGCCATAACTCTGTTTACAAATAGGTTAGTCTTTGTAAGAGTTTTGTTTGCATCGTCAAATCTTTCATTTTCGTGGTCTTCACGGCTAAATGCTCTGATAACAGGTAGACCTGTAAGAATTTCTCTTGAAACTAGGTTTACCTTATCAACCAGCTTTTGAAGTACAGTAAACTTAGGCATTGCTACTGTCATTAGTGTTGAAACAAGTACAAGGATAACACCAACTGCTAAGGCAATAACCCATACCATACCGGAACTCATATTAGTTACCTTTAATAATGCACCTATACCTAAGATTGGAGCATAGATAATCATTCTTAGCATCATTACAACAACCATCTGAATTTGCTGAATATCATTTGTACATCTTGTAATTAATGAAGCATTACTGAATTTATTTGACTCACTTGCTGAGAAGTTGATAATTTGGTTATATGCATGACTTCTAATATCCTTAGAGAATCTAGCACCGATAATTGATGCAAGTAAGGAAACAGCAATCATACATACAAAGATTACACCGGCATAACCAAGCATTAATGCACCTGCTTTAAATAGGTAATTCATTCTAACCTGGTCAGTATCAACACCGGCAGACTTCATAAGACTTTCTGTATATGGTGTTACAACCTGTGTGATTGTGTCCTCCCCCAGTTTGTCAAATGCCTTTAACTTGTCGTTCATTACATCGGTAATTTGACTCATAGTGTTTTCGCTGAATAAAGGCAAAATCTCAAACATATCAACTGTCTTGCCATTTTGGGACTTCTTATTGATTTCCATAAACTTCATTTGGTTTTCAGGTGTCATTTCTTTAACACCGTTTTCCATAATCTTCTGGAAGTCCTTGTTGTCAATCTTTCCACTTACTGAGTCGGAAGAAAGTTCACCTTTCTCACCTTTTTCCAACATATAAGTGATAAGCATAGGCTTTGTTAGCTTATTGGCAAGTTTATCGGCATTTTTATCGCTGATATTTTCCTTTAATACAAGAATATCTTTGTTTTTGTACTTCTCACTTTTATACTGAGAATTTACAAAGTCTTTGTCATTTTTGTCCATAAAAAGCTTTATTTTATCCATTTCACTTTTTGGAGCTTTTTCCGGTGTAACAGTTTCAATACCGGACTGCTGAATACCAACATTGACAATATTACTCATATATGTTGGCAATGATAAGTCACAATAGGCCTGAATTACTAGCAAAATTACAACGAAAATAATAGGAATGATTGCAGGCTTAAAGTGCTTTAGTAATTTCTTCAATATATTCACCTCTTATTTAGTTTGGTATATTGATTTTAACATTATTTAAGGATATGTACAATGTATATTTTAAATTCAATGTTCATTATTTTGCACAAGAAATAAACCGTTTAGTTGTACATAATGCTGAAAATAATAATCATTTCTGTTTTATTGATATTTATTTTAAGTTATGGATATTCTTAACAATTATTTTATTAAAAAATAACATATATAATTCTATACTAGAATAAAAATATGAATAAAATGTGATATTCTATCCTTAATTAAGAAAGAGAGGTATTAATTATGATTAAAGAAGTAACAAAAGATATTACATATGTTGGTTGTGATGATAAAACTCTTGATTTGTTTGAAAGTCAGTATATAATTCCTAACGGTATTGCATATAATGCTTATGTTATTATGGATGAAAATATTGCACTTATTGATACAGTTGATAAAAGAAAAACCGATGAATGGCTTGAAAATGTTGAGAAAGTTCTTGACGGTAAGACACCTAAGTATCTTGTTGTAAACCATATGGAACCTGACCATTCCGGTTCTGTAGATGCTTGTCTCAAGAAGTACCCTGAAATCACTTTAGTAGGTAACAAGAAAACTTTCTTATTTCTAAAGCAGTTTACAGGTCTTGATTTAGAAGCAACTTCAAAGGTTGTTGCTGAAGGTGATACTCTTGAACTTGGTACTCATACATTAAGTTTTGTAATGGCACCAATGGTTCATTGGCCTGAAGTTATGGTTACATACGACAGCACAGATAAGGTACTGTTCTCTGCTGATGCATTCGGTAAGTTCGGTGCATTAGATACTGATGAAGATTGGGCTTGTGAAGCTAGAAGATACTACTTTAACATTGTAGGTAAGTATGGTGTACCTGTACAAGGACTACTAAAGAAAACATCAAAGCTTGACATTCAGATTATCTGTCCTACTCATGGTCCTGTACTAACAGAAAATCTAGGCTACTACCTAGACCTATACAACACTTGGTCAACTTATCAGGCTGAAACAGATGGTGTATTTGTTGCTTATTGTTCAATTCATGGCAACACAACTGAGGCAGTAGGTAAGCTGGAAGAAATCCTAAAGTCTAAGACAGACAAGGAAGTTGTTGTAACTGACCTTTCAAGATGTGATATGGCAGAGGCTATTGAAGATGCATTTAGATATAGCAAGTTAATTGTTGCTGCTCCATCATATGATGCAGGTGTGTTCCCTGTAATGGCAGACTTCCTACATCATCTAAAGATTAAGGCTTATCAGAACAGAAAGGTAGCTATTGTAGAAAACGGTTCATGGGCACCTACTGCTGCAAGAACTATGAAGGGTTACCTGGAAGAAATGAAGAATGTTACTATCTGTGATACAGTAGTTACAATTAAGTCCAAGGCAACAGAAGATACATATAAAGAAATGGAAAAACTTGCTGACGAAATCTTGGCATAATTTTCAAACTCAATTATTATTAGCCTCTGCAAAATAGCAGAGGCTATTTTTATAGTAATTTGTGAAATTACTAAATGCAAACAAAATAAAAATAATGGCAACAAGGAGTTGCTTGTACTAATAAACAATTTACATTATAATACAAATAGGTGGTGAATAATATGGAAACAAAGGACATAATCCTTGAACTAAGGACAAAGAAAGGTTTATCACAAGATGAACTGGTGGAGAAAGATATTTCGGTATAGTAGCAAATATAGACTTTATCCTTGTATCAACATATGAAGAAAATGGAATTAACCCAGAACTGGTCCTATATAAGAAAAGATAATTTAGATTTATTAATATCTTAACCAACAAAAATCCCCATAGCACAAGCTATGGGGTAATTTTATATATTTCTGTATTTTTATAATTTTCCCTATAAAAAAGCAAGTGACAACATAAGTCATCACTTGCTTATAATTATTTCTTAATTTCTAGGAGTCTTTCGGCTTTTTCAACTTCTTCAGCAGTTGGAATTTTATAGCCGTCAAGTGGGTAAGGAATACCTAACTTTTCCCACTTCATAAGACCTAGTGTATGATAAGGAAGAATCTCAACCTTATCTACAGTTTTAAGCTGTTTAATAAACTGATTTAACTTCTTTAGACCTTCTTCGTCATCAGTAAGGTTAGGAACAAGCACATGTCTTATCCACATATGAATACCCTTATCTGATAGGTACTGAGCCATAGCAAGAATATTTTCATTCTTATGACCTGTTAGTTCCTTATGCTTGTCACTTTCGATTTCTTTAATGTCAAGCATAACAAGGTTGGTATATTTAATTAGTTCATCAAACTTCTTTAGAAACTCAGGGTCATTCTTAAATGGTTGACCACAAGTATCAAGAGTGGTATGAACACCCTTCTCCTTAGCTAGTCTGAAAACCTCTGTTACAAATTCAATCTGTAATAGTGGTTCACCACCACTGATTGTAATACCACCGTTGTTCTTCCAATAATTCTTATATCTATAAGCCTTATCAAAAAGTTGTTTAGCAGTTAATTCATCACCGGCGTTTTTGTCCCAAGTGTCTGGGTTGTGGCAATATTTACAACGCATATTGCAACCCTGTAAAAATGCCACATATCTAACACCCGGTCCGTCAACCAGACCAAAAGTTTCGTAAGTATTAATTCTACCTGTTATATTACATGCTTGCATGACAAGTACGAGCAATAACATCTAGCTGCTGTTCACGAGTTAGGTCGATGAACTTAACAGCATAACCTGAAACACGGATTGTGAAGTTTGCATATTCTTCTTTTTCTGGGTGTTCCATAGCGTCGATTAGCTTATCCTTACCAAATACATTAACATTTAGGTGATGAGCACCCTGATCGAAGTAACCGTCCATAACCTGAACTAGGTTATTAACTCTTTCATCTTCTGAGTGACCTAGAGCGTCTGGGTTGATTGTCTGAGTATTTGAAATACCATCTAGTGCCCAGTGATATGGTAGCTTAGCAACTGAGTTTAGAGAAGCTAGTAGACCGTTCTGTTCTGCACCGTAACTTGGGTTAGCACCAGGTGATAGTGGTTCGCCAGCCTTACGACCGTTAGGCATAGTACCTGTAGCCTTACCATAAACAACGTTAGATGTGATTGTTAGGATAGATGTTGTTGGTTCAGAATCACGGTATGTGTGATGCTTCTTAATCATATCTAGGAATGTCTTTAGTAGCCATAGAGCGATTTCGTCAGCTCTGTCATCATCGTTACCATACTTAGGGAAGTCGCCTTCTGTATCGAAGTCAACGATGATACCGTCTTCATCACGGATTGGCTTAACTGTTGCGTACTTAATAGCACTTAGTGAGTCAACAACATGTGAGAAACCTGCGATACCTGTAGCAAATGTACGACGAACATCAGTATCAATAAGAGCCATTTCAGCTGCTTCATAATAATACTTATCGTGCATATACTGGATTAGGTTTAGTGTATTTACATATAGACTAGCTAGCCAGTCCATCATTGTTGTATACTTATCAATAACCTTATCATATTCTAGAGTGTCACCTTCGTATGGCTTGTAAGCAGGACCAACCTGTTCACGAGTCTTAACATCAACACCACCGTTTAGTGCGTATAGAAGACACTTAGCTAGGTTAGCTCTAGCACCGAAGAACTGCATTTCCTTACCTGTCTGAGTAGCAGATACGCAGCAGCAGATTGAGTAATCATCGCCCCATACAGGCTTCATAACATCATCATTTTCATACTGAACTGAGCTTGTACGAATTGAAATCTGTGCAGCATAGTCCTTGAATGTTTCTGGAAGTGATGAAGAATATAGAACAGTTAGGTTTGGTTCAGGTGAAGGTCCCATATTTTCTAGTGTGTGTAGGAAACGGAAGTCTGTCTTTGTTACCATTGAACGACCGTCAACACCTGTACCACCAACTTCTAGTGTAGCCCAAACAGGGTCACCTGAGAATAGCTGATTGTATGATGGGATACGAGCGAATTTAACCATACGGAATTTCATTACCATGTGGTCGATTAGTTCCTGAGCTTCTTTTTCTGTTAATGTTCCGTTTTCTAGGTCTCTCTGAATGTAGATGTCTAGGAATGTTGAAATTCTACCAACACTCATTGCAGCACCGTTCTGAGTCTTGATAGCAGCTAGATAACCGAAGTATAGCCACTGACAAGCTTCGTGAGCGTTACTTGCTGGTTCTGAAATGTCGTAACCATAAGCCTGAGCCATAGTTTTCATATCATTTAGAGCCTTAATCTGTAGAGAAAGTTCTTCTCTCTGACGGATAACGTCATCTGTCATTGTGCCGTCGCCTGTGTTAGCAAAGTCATGCTTCTTTTCTTCGATTAGGTAATCAATACCGTAAAGAGCAACTCTACGATAGTCACCAACGATACGGCCACGACCGTATGTATCTGGAAGACCTGTAATAATCTTGTTATGACGAGCCTTCTTCATTTCTGGTGTGTAAGCATCGAATACACCTTGGTTATGTGTACGGCTGTATTCATTGAAGATCTTGTGGAACTTAGGGTTAGGTGTGTAACCGTTAGTTGTACAAGCCTGTTCAGCCATCTTAATACCACCGAAAGGCATAAATGCTCTCTTAAGTGGCTTATCTGTCTGAAGACCAACAATCTTTTCAAGATCCTTAGTTTCTTCACTAATATAACCAGGGCCATAAGCTGTTAGAGTAGAAACAACTTCTGTTTCCATATCTAGGATACCACCCTGAGCTCTTTCTTTCTTCTGTAAATCCTGTAGAACGCCCCATAGCTTATCAGTTGCTTCTGTTGGGCCTTCTAGGAATGATGAATCGCCATCGTATGGTTTGTAGTTGTGTTGGATAAAGTCACGAGTGTTGACTTCTTCTTTCCACATACGGCCTTCAAAGCCGTCCCATTGCTTAAAATTAATCATTTTCTATCCACCTCTACTATTACTTTTTGGGTCTTTTTTTCTAACCAAATTTATTATACTACTATTTTGCTAAAATACAAGTGAAAATCATAACTATTTTGAATAATTATTGTAAATACCAAAAAAATCGAAATATTAGTTAATTTTATAGTGCAATTTAAAGAATAATTGACCGTTATTTTCACGTTTTTAGAAATTTATAACAGTATATTCTTACATTTTTGATTTATCAATATATGTATATAGTGTATTACCCTTATCACAATAACTACATATTGTGTGTTTTCATTGTTAAAAAATTAACCTAGATTTTACAAAACACTTTAATTTTTTAACTAAATAAACTGCAAAATTATAATTATACTGTAATTATTTTTCACTATTTATCCTATAATTCTTTATAAAAATTATACTGTTTGTTTTAATAATTATTCCATCAATTTTCGGCTGAAAATTCTTTATTTTAAACATATAATTTACTTAATATTTCAGTTGTGATAAAATACCCTTGAGGTGATAAAAATGAAATGTGATATGCACAATCATTCAATATTTTCCGATGGCACATTTACACCGGAAAAATTAGTTGAAATTGCAAAGGAAAGTAACCTTTCTGCTATTGCACTAACTGACCACAACACTATTTTAGGTTTAGATAGATTTTTAAATGCTCCTAACAGTAGCAACATCCATCTTGTAGGTGGTATTGAATTTTCTACTGACTATAAAGGAACTGAATTACATATTTTAGGATTATTTATTCCTAAAGAATTTTACAGCGAGATTGAAGAAAAGGTTAAGAATGAACTTAAGAAAAAGGAACAAAGCAACATTAACCTAGTTAATAACCTTATTAAAAAGGGCTTTAACCTTACATATGAGGATATTAAAAACACAACACCTAACGGTAACATCAATAGAGCAGTTATTGCAAACTATATGATGCATAAAGGTTATGTTGAAAGTGTCAGTGAAGCTTTTGAAAAGTACCTTAACCCAAGTAACGGGCTATATACCCCACCTGAAAAGTTATCAGCCACAGACACAATAGAATACATCAACAGTATCGGTGCAGTTTCTGTATTGGCTCATCCATTCCTAAACTTAAAGACAGAAGATAAAATCAGAGAATTTCTAACAGTAGCTAAAGAAAAATGTCTTGACGGTATGGAAGTTTATTACTCTAAATTCAGTGAAGAACAAACTGCTATTACCGAAAAGTTAGCTGATGAATTCCACCTAATCAAAAGTGGTGGCAGTGACTTTCACGGTGAGAACAAACCTGAAATAAAAATGGGTACAGGCAAAGGCAACCTTAACATTCCTTATTCTGTTTATGAAAATCTAAAAAGAAGATTTAACGAAAAGAACAAATAATATATTCATTTATAATGGATATATTTGCAATTTTTCTTATGATGAATTATAATAAAGTTTAGACTAATTTTTAGAAATAAACGGACGGTGATTTTGTGGCAATTGATTCATACTTATATGGCAACACAGCAAATGATGAAATGATAATGTCTGCTGTATCAAGCATTGTACCTAATGAAGATTTGTTCTCTACTTTATCAGGTAATGAACCTTTCTCTAGTCAATACAAGCTATATGTGCCTATGCGTGTTAAAGGTGATATGTCACATATTTTAATAGAACTTGCTTTTCACTACATAGCTAAGGTAATTGTTGCAGCTTACTGTAACGACACCACTAACTGTAATCCATTTGAAAATAGCATTGCAGAAAGAAGTATCAGAAATCTACAACCTAAGATTGAGAAAAGCTACTTTCAAGAAGTGTATGAAAGATATGAATATGCTACAATGCAACTTCAAAACTATATTGACGGTGAGGACAACTCAACAAACAATATTATTCAGCATTGTTTCTTCTTAGCTAAGTTAGATATTTGCTACAGAAAGGCAGCTATTCCATCAGACCTTAGTCAGTTCTTTACACCGGCAACACCTGATGAGGTTATCGAGATTAAAGAAATGGCACTTAAATTTGGCAAAAGTTTCATTCCGAGAGTTTTGCGACCTGAAAGCAAAATTATCTTTAACCCTAACTTTGGTTTTGGTGAATGTTTAATCGGTGAAACTGAATGTGATATGATTATTGACAAAACTATCATTGACCTTAGAACCGATATTGGTACAAGCTATCCTAGGGATAGAGTTACAAAAAGTATGGTTCACTTTTTGCTGACAGAAATCAACAGAGATTTTGGCAATAAAGAAAATGCTTTTCCAATTGACAACCTTGTATTTTATTCTGCCAGATATGGTGAAACAGAAATTTTAAGTTTGGAAGATATTGATCAATATGACATTACCAAAGCAGTTAACAAATTCACTTTAGCTACTAATGCCGAACATAAATTTGACCAAATGATGGCTAAAGGAAAATACAAAAATACACCTAAACCTAATAATGTTAACAGTCAGGAACAATATTACTCACATTCTAAACAAAGTAGAAATGATGATATTGACAGACAGGACTATAATGACGGTTACAACCAAGTGGTTAGAAAGAAAAAGAAACATACTTTTAGAAAAGTTTTGATTTTGATAATTGTACTTTCTCTTCTCACTATTGGATTTGTTTATCTTAAAGATTATTATGTAATGAATTACGGCAATGACTTTGCTATTGAGTCAATACTACATAATTTATTTGGTTTAGACATATAAATATATATCAAAAGGGACAGTTTGCACTAAGCAGACTGTCCCTTATTTTATTCATTAATTTGTAACTGAAAATTTAAATGCGACGGGAAGAAATCTTCCACACAACTTTTCACAAAATCAAAATTACTTACTATCCAATCATTTTTATCAAAGGTAATAAGTATTCTGTTTGTAGTTGCAAATTCAGTTATCTTTGATGATACAGGAAACTGTTTCATAAACTTATTCATACCGTCTAAATTAAAATCGGTTTCATCAACAGAAAGCAAAGAAAGTAACATCTCTCTCCTAGATTTTACATCACTTGCTCTGGTTATTGAGTCAAAGTATCTTTCCTTAACAGTAAGTCCATAGTCCTCTGCTGTAGAAACAAAACATTCTTTCTCAACATTCATTAGTCTGTTACTGATAATTTCAAGACCTTTTGAATAAGCATACATTTCACTTTGCAAATTCACATTGTCCTTGTTATAGGCTTTAAAGTTACAAATAATACTGATAATTCTACTGTAAATATCCATTTTACAACTCCGTAACCTGTAAAGTATTTAGCTTTAGAAAATGCTTGTTATCCACTACCATATCGGTAGTTAAAGCATCATCAAACTGAAAACGCTTTATGCCGTCAATACTCTGTACCTTTTCAGCAACTCGTGAAAGAAAGAATGAACCACCTACACCTAAACTTGAAACATAATCTCTCAGCAAGGTTTCACATTTACTCTTAATATCAGCAAAGCTATAACCACTTTCAAGTTCCAGCTTTACACCGATATTTACATATGAGGCAGTTGCACTATATACTACTGTGCTAACATTAACTTCTCTTTCCTTTGTTATAACTCTCTGTACATTAGAAGCCAAGGTAGCATCTGCCATTTCACCTTTTTTAGAAATAAAAATATCTACAGTACCTGCACCTCTGTTTTTAGGTACAACACCGGCAGAATATACACCATCCATACTTTCGGCAAGTGACTTATAAAAAGCAATATTAGTACCGTTGTTGTGGTGCTTATATATGTACATCAATCTACTTCTAAGTTCTTCATCTGTTTCTATATCTTCACCATCCTCAAAAACATCTTTATTTGTTACCGAATAGACACCTGGCACTTGAGAAACCAAGGTAGCAATCTTCTTAATAGCTATATTATATTTTTTGCCTACCGATTCAGCCTCAGCATCTACAATAGCAAAGGTACCTCCTACTGAAACATATCCGTTTCTTGTAGTGACAAATCTCAATGGATTTTCCCCTGATGTAGAAACAACAGTACCCTTAGGTATTAATAGTGTACTTTCTGTTGGTGAGTCAAGTGTAAAAAAAACACTACCGGTAGCTTTTGCACCTTGCTTTCTGGTGACACCTCTTTCTGCACAATGATAGTCAAGGTACTTACCGGTTGCAGTTGTAGGGAACATTTGCTTTTCCAAAAAATCTAATTGACTTGAAAAGTTAAAAAGTTCACCGGCTAAAATTCTAAACTTAATACCTTGGTCAGAATATTCATCCGGTACAAAGCCTGTTTTCTCTTTATAGGCATTTTCCATTGTAGTTAGTATTTCATTATAATCTACCACACACATTCACCTCTCTTACATATTCCTTATTACCTAGTTTTAGGCTAATATTAACAGTCTGTTTCTCTTTATCTACCGACAGTACAGTTACCCTAGTATTTACAATATTAAATACACATTGATTTATGTACATTTCAAGTTGTGCTAAATCTTCTTCAGTAGAGTAATCAAGTTTAGGAATAGTTGAACCTAAATTTTTATTATAAATAAAACTGCCTTTATCAAGAGAAAGGCACAATTCTATTCTCTGGAAAATACTATCAACATCATAAACTTTTTCTTCTGTATTACCTAAGAAAACTGTACCACCATCTTTAACCTTTAAATCATACATCAAGAAATCACCTTGCCGTTTATCAGCACTTGACCTTTATTATTGAGAAGAATTTTTGCACCACCTGCACTACACAGCAGCACCTCACCTACTTCTAAATTATGGGAATTGTTGTTACATACTCCCACAACAACATTGCCGTTTTCTGTAGGGATAATTACAGAATTTTCTCCAACAACAGGAACAGAATACAACCCATAGGGCAAAGCAACTTTTACATTACTTTGCTCTACAGAAGAAAACACATTTACTGTATTGTCATCACTTTTTACCACTTCACCACACTTTGATTTAGGGGAATTTTCCTTTGCAATATAACCGGTTAACCACATTTATTTACACCTTCTTAAAATTAACTTTGTTTCTTCACCTTTTGAATTATAGGAATATTCTATTTCGGCAACTTGCAATTTCTCTGCTATACTTTCAACCTTACATTTATAGCCTAAACAGTAGGTTAAGTTATATGGGCAAGTTACCTGTACTTCATAACTGTTTAAGTTAGAATTTTCTATTAAATTTTCACCATTTTCCGGATAAACATTTTTACCTACTGATGCATCCAAAAATCTTTCTCTGCATATTGAAGTACCCTTAGTTTCTTTATTCTCAATTATATAGTCGTAAAATCTTGAATTTGTCATTAAGGATACTTTGGAGATTTTCTCACATCTCTTTTTATTTTCGATTAGTGAGGTGTAGCTCAAGTTACTTAAAGTTATTTCACTGTCAATATTACTGTAAAAAATCAGCTTACCCTTAGGTGTCATTCTAGGTAAAGAAGAAAATACCTTATCACAATATTCTGCAAAAATATCATAAACAGTCATACCGTTATCAACGGTAATCTTTCCGATATAAACTTCTTCACCCTTATCAAAATCAATAGAAAAATCTTTAAGATATTTATTACCTAAATATGTTCTTGTAACATTATTCAATTCTGTGGGATAGGCTTGATTATCCAGTAGCAAGGCCATCTTACTTCTTGCTACATACTTTTTATAGTTACCTGTAGTATTAAAAATGCTGATTTCTTCATCAATAACCCCAACAAAGATAAGGTCAGTCTCATTATAAATTTTAATCTCTGCACCATCAGCATAATTTTTATAAGGCAACACAACAGTAGCACTGTCACACGGAATAGTTAAACTCATATCAATAGTCAGTGACAAGGGCTTTTCAAAGCATATAATATTACCCTTATCATCAAAAATATATACACCTAACATAATGCCACCTTATCCCCTACCTTTAAGTCAAAAGGATTTTTCAGCTGATTATTCAGTAACATAAGTCTTTCAATACCAACATTATATTTATTGCTGATATTCCATAGTGACTCATCACTTTCAGCATAACAAAATGATGGTAAATAAGTTTTATCAATACCTGACATATCTTCAACAAAAGTAAATTTATAGGAAATCAGATTTTCTTTAGGTTCACCTACAATTTCAAGACTTGTAAAGTAGCTATTCATTACAGAGAATTTAGGAATTGTCAGCAGTCCTGAAGTTTCTTCTTTATGTACCTTCCACAAAGAATCATACTGACTAAAACAATCCTCACCAAAGAGATAACCTTCACCTGTAACTACTCTACTGTTTCTGCCAAAGTTTTGAATAAGGTTATTGCCCATAGGAATTTTTTGTTCCACAATTTCTCTATCGGAAAGTAGTTTTATTGTTGATGGGTTATAGGTCCAGAAATGATTTTTGAAACTCATTTTTGCTATCTTCATTTTTTCAAATCCTTTGTGTCAATAATTTTTCTGCTGTATCTGCGAATATCCCTACTGATAATTTGGGAAATATTTTCACAAGCAGATTTATCAACCAGCTTATCGGCAAATTCCAAGAATTCCTTATTCATTAAATGACCTTCTTTCAGAAGAAGTTATAAGCAATTCTCTATACACAAAGCCATCCTTTGTATATTCTCTTTCACCTAAAATTTTGCAGTTGTAATACATTACTGTGTAGTTACTTTGCTTTAGCTTTAGGGTAAATTCATTATGAGGAAAAGTGTTGTGGTTACTAGCTAAAGTTAGTGTAAGGGTATAATCAACATTTTCACTTGTTACACCGTAACTATTGCCACACATATATTCATTAATCTTAGTGGTAGATGAATTTACTTCCGATGTAAGTCCAACTACTCCACCTACTACCTTGTCATCAATAGTGATAACTAAATTTTTCATTAAATCCATTGTACCTATCATTTACTCACCTCTGTAATCTAAATAATCTAAGGATAGAGAAAGTGTCCTATACACTGCCTCATACTCTTGGCTATACTTTATTTCAGAAACATTTATACTGCTTATAATATTGTCACTGTCTGCTTTAGGTAAAAGCTCCACAATAGAATTTATTGTATGGGTGATACCATCCCCACCGTTTTGGTAGGGACAGTAAATATTCAGCTTTAACTCTGACTTTATATTTTCACCACTCATTCCGTTACCGGCAAATCCACCGGCAAAAGAATTTACAATATTAACACCATTATTTACGGTAACAAGTATTCCACCAAGTGGTGTTTCCTTTAGCTTACCGTTATAGGCTTTTACAAATCTTACATCATCAAGGTCTTTACTTAGCTTGATTTTCTTAATAATATCTTCAACCTTATCATTATGAATTACCACTAAAATCATCCTCCAAAATAGGGTAACATAACTTTAGTATTGCCCACTTATACATACATTTATTCTGATACATATAACTCTGACATTTAATAACCTCATATGTTGAATTATCAAGAATCAGTTTGTCGTTACTGTCTACTGCACTGTCCTTTTCTGCTACTAAAAGATAATACATTTTATCCCTGGCAGAGATATTTGTGCTTTCATAAATATTACTATGGGTTTTGTAGTTTAGTGGCTGAATAAACCCGTAAATTGTACTTACATTGTCCTTTGACAAAGCAGTAATTTTGTTGCCGTATTCTCTAAAGGACTTTGTAATTGAAGAAGTTATATTCATACACTAACACCCTTAAAGTAAAAGTCAGATGACTTTGTGAACCTAGCAATTTCCTTTAGACTTTCTTTCCATAGTGAATATGCCCTTTCAGTAACTTTGCTTTCACTGCTTTTGGAAACAGTTAAGTCACCTGCCTTAAAGTAGCTAACATCACTTTGGCTATAGAACAAACTCCATTTGTAATAAGCATATGTACCACAAGCAGAAGTTAGTAATGTACTGTTCTCTTTAACATCAACTTCTTCCTTTAGAATTGACTTTACATAGGCAATTGACTCTCTGATAAGTGGCAGATACTTGCTAAGTTCACTTTCATCAATACCAGACAGTAACAGAAATTTCTTTGCTACTTCATTAATTCCCAAGTTATCACCTCTAGTACTTTAGTACCTTAGCAGAACCTGTAAAGATTTTGCCGAAACCTGCAATAGAAGTAATTGCTGCTCTCTCTAGCTGACGGTCAATTAGCTTGTCATATTCTGTCTGTACATCACCGGCCTTAACCATCTCTAATGCACAATTCTTGTCAACACCGATAATATAGTTGCCTGTAATTTCAGGTGTATGGATAACATTAGCACCCATAGGTGTAATCATTTTGCCTGTACCCTGAAAGTTTAGACCGGCTACCGAATCCTTCATTTCTGTAAGTGAAAGTAGCTTTTCCATTGAAGAAGTAGGTGCAATAATTGTATTAAGCTCATAAGGGCTTAGTGAACTCCATAGTTTTACAAGATCACCGTAACTGATGTTACCTGTTGAAGAAGTATTGATTGTACTTGCCGGATTACCGTTACCGTCACCGTTAATCAGTACATCAACTGCATCCTTAAGCTGTGCTCTTGCAATATATGCACCAATCTGCTTTAGTGTGACAGTAAATAAGTCAAGTCGCTGAAATCTGATTGCTTCATAAGAAGAAACTAACATTCTGCCTCTTTTATGTAGCTTAATTAGGTTATCCTGAGTTTTGATAGTTGTCTGTGGAATCTGTGTACCTTCCATAACAACCTTTAGTGACTTATCATCAGTTGTAGGTTCTGAAGTAATTGAACGGTAGTCCATACCATCAATCATTGTAGTAGTTGCTACAATGTCAGAAAGTACATCAGCCTGTTCCATACCTTGCTTTACTGCTCTGCTGATATATTCCGGAAACAGTGCTGATGAACTGCTTGTTGAAAAGAACTTATCAACTGTGTCACTGCCTTTACCTGAAACCTTAATGTCAAATCGCTTTAACTGTCGAGAAAATGCATCTAGATTTTCCAGAGAAGTACCTCTGTAGTTTTCTGATGGGTCTAGTTCTTCAAGAACATCTGTAAAGCTCTTACCCTTTACACCGTACATACCTTTTTCTAAAGAAATATTTTTATAGTTACTCATATTCATTCTCCTTATAGTAAAATTCCTGATTCATTATCTGTTGAGTCCAGTACAAAGTACATTTTACCTGCACTGTTCTCTGCTACCTTACCGTCACTTGATGCTACAAGCGATACACTACCTAGGCTAAGTTTTGCTGAGGTTTTCACCTTGCAATAACCTCTTGTCTGTACAGTTGCATAACCGTCCCTTACACAAGTACAAATACCTAGGAAAGGCTTAGTTGCCTTTGCTACTGTTGCAGTACCGTTTGCACCAACAGTAACAAGTACATTCTGTTCTCCCTCTTTTAGAGTAGTATCAGCTAACATAGTAACTGAGTTTTCATCATAACCGTTAAAATTAATATTCATATAAACCTCCGTTAAATAGTAAATTCTTGATTTTTGTTACTTACACTTTTATTTTCTTTGTAGGATTGTGGCACAATAGGTAGCCTTTCACTTGCTCTGTCCTGATACACATTTCTAAGTTCACAAAGCTCATTAATAGAAAGTGTCTTTACAATAGACTCCATTGTTGTACTTGAAATCCCACTTTTGCTAATTAGAGAAAGTCGCATAATGTCCTTAACCACACTTTCTCTATATGCCCTACCACATTCAGCATCCTTTTCAAGGCTTTGAATGTATGAAAGCAATTTCACTTTTTCATCCTTATTAAGGGTAACTTGCTTTTCACTTTTTAGGCACTTAATAATATCTTCCATAAAATTCTCTCCTTTTAAAAATGACTTAATTACACCTGCTTTTTTCTGTGATGGTACTGCCACAAAGCTCCATTCATATGCATCCTTTACGCCGGTTAATTCACCGTAACAAAGAGTATCACCGTAATATTCACCTTTATGATGATTGCACATTGATGAATTGATAGGATTACCACAAATTGAACACAAGGTGCTTTCTACACTACAACCGACACTTACTTCCTTTAGAATTCCTGTTTCCAGCTTACTGATAAAGTCCTTGGTACTTTCGGTTTTAGGCACATAGGCTTTTGCAATCAGCCTAAAGTACTGATCACCTGTTGTGGTGACTTCACCCTCAACTGCCTGTACCTCAGTTTTGTAAATTCTTGCAAGTTGGTTTTCAGCCTTTGGTGAATGGTCCATAATACCGGTTTTACCTACAAAAAGTTTTTCAAGTTCAAAAAGACTTTCTACGGTAAACCTTTCATAGTCCCTATCAACTTCATTGTCACAAAGTACAACAGAAAATGTATATACTTCATCTTCTGTTAAGTCACTTCTTGTGTAGGTATTTATAAGGGCAATATCCTCAGCTAAATTTTCATTTGATTTAATTACTAAACCTTTCTTCATACAGTTTCTAAAATACCCTCCTCACTTTCTTTAACGCCAAAATCTCTTTCAATTTCCTTTTCAATTTTTAAGGCATTTGCCTTGTTTAGTCTTGCCTCAGAAAGTTCAAGTTCATCTTGTAAATTAATATGTGTCCACTTTACAGTTACCTTTTCATCAATACCATTTAAACTTAAATATACCCTTGCTATTCTCTCAATTACAGGATTTAAAATTTCTCTGTAACACTCAAGTTCACTTGTAAGAATATCAGCTTGTTGGCTACTCATTCTTTCAGTAGTACTCCAACTTAAACCAAGCAAAAATGGTGGTACAGAAAGTTTTGCTACAATCTGTTCTGTAATATGTCTAATAGGCAGATCACAATCAAGGACCTGATTATCAGCACCGATAGTCTTTATTGACACATCACCTACCGAAACAAAGTCACATACACTTTTTTTGTTACGCATAACCCTTGACCATTCATCGGCTATTTGTTGTGCATTTTCCCTGGTATAAGCTGATGAACCACAGTTGCTGTCAGGCTTATATGTAACTGCAAATCTCACATTGCCCACTCTATCCCAATTCTGTCCCAAAGCATTGAAAATCTTTAACAGAATACCACTTACAAATGGCAAACCTCTTAGGATTGACACACCTCTACTTCTGCCTGACTCAGGGTTTAGCATTGATGTTACAAACAAATCTTGATAAGGAAGTTCCTCATTTATGCCTTTACTGTTGCTACACACCACAAGGTTAAGAGGACTGTCCTTTTCAATCAGTGTTACATCTCTAGGGTCGGTGTTGTACAATGCTCTAATGCCTTTTCCGTCACTTGTTAAAACAATTTCTGCTACTGCCTCACCATAAGTCAGTAGGTTATCAAAGTAACAAGAAATAAAGTTATACATACCCTTATTACCTTGGCACACATCAACATTTCTAAAAAAATCATCAACCATTTCCTTAGTTTTTTTGCTTTCACAATCTACAGAAAATGTACCCAATAGCCTATTGATTTTGCAAATTGCTGCATCAATAATGGGCAAAGCCTCTCTAAGAGAAGAATAAAGGTCAAGCTCAACTTTGGTTAATGGACTGTATGAATTTACAATATTAAATGGATGTGATGAACTGTCATTTTGTGGAGCAGAAAGTATAGAAACCTTTTCCTTAACTTTTCTTTTTCTAAATATACCCATAACTCTCCTATCTTCTGGTAGCAAAAGCTATGAAACCACTTTCACTATCCAGAATTGTTGTTACAAAATATCTAATATCGTCCATTGCATGGTCATTCTCTTTTATCGGACAATCGTTACCACCTCTTTCGTCCCAACGGTAAAGAGAAAATTCTCTCATAGAGTCTGTACAGTTGGAACATATTTTAATTTTGTTTTCTTTTAGTGCAGTAGATACTTTTCGGATACCGTCAAGTACATTGTTTCTTGCCGGTACAACATTGAACCTCTTGTGTCGCTTTATTGTTTCAATGAAGCTTGCTGCCGAGGGATCAACTGTAATAGCTGATAGGTGTCTGTTACCTACCAACTTTTCAAGTGAAGAATAATGTTCTTCATCAGTTTTTTGATAACCCTCAACTCTGGAATTAAAGTAGTATTCATCAATTCTGTACCAAGTATCTTGGTACTTACCCCAAAGTCCAAATGATGCAGGATTTACCGTACCATAGTCGCAAGAAACTGCATATTCACTAAACTTAACCTTAGGAACATCACAGTAAGCATTATCCTTATCCATAAATGGATAAACTGCACCTGTTGTTGCAACCCACCTACCCTTTACAAATCTTTCATAAAAAGCACCGGTGTACAAACTTTGATACCTATGAATCATTCCTTTACTTAAAGATGGGTTATCCTCCATTTCAAAATGAAGGTACAATGCATTTTTCATTTTGCATTTCTTTATCCACTCACAATAAAACCAATGACCCGGATACTCAGGGTTACAGTTAAACCAAAACTTACTGCCCTCAACAGAACATCTTGCAAGAGACTGTTCAACAAATGACCTAGGCATAAGTGCCACTTCATCAAAGAACACACCTGCCAAAGTGATACCCTGAATAAGAGATGCTGACATTTCATCTTTACCACCAAAAAGGTAAAAACGATTTACCATACCCTTATACATAACTTCAAGAATGTTCTCACTTTTCTTTAGGTTAGTTTCAAAACCTAGGTCGGTTAAGTTCTTTATTAAAGGTGTTATTACATTTCGCTTTAGACTTCTGATTGTTTTGCCACACATTGCAAATGACATATTGTTAAAAGTGCTAAAGGTCCATGCAACAAATGAAATTGACATACAAAAGGTTTTGCCACTTCTAACTGCCCCGTCACAAATAATTGCATCTTTACTTTTATCGGCAGAATTACTACACCACCAAGTAAGGACTTTCATTTGCTTTTTAGAAAATGGTTTGTAACTACTCATTACTGTCACCTAAAGCCTTTGCACCTTTTTCCAAAGCCTCATAAAACGGTACACATTGACTTTCACCGTCAAGGTAATTTTGTAGCTTTTCAAGTGCCTTTAGTCTGTCAAAAAATTTAATTTCCATTGCACCATCCTTTGGTTTCTTAATTTCAGAAATCATAAATAAATTCATATTCTGCAAATCTTCTTTAGTGACCTTTTCTTCTGTTACAAGTGAAATACAATCGGCAATACTGCCAAAGGCAAGTTGCTGATAACCAATAACAGAAAGGTTCTTCATTAGGTTTGCTTTTGCCTTTAACAAAGCAGTTATCTCCTTGATAATTTCAGGTTTTGTAATTAAGGTAACACCTTTACTTTCTTCATAGCCACTAAGGATTGATGCTTCCTCAAGTGACTTGCCTTGTGCTACATAAACACAAAAAGTTTTATCTCTTTTTCTCATATCAACCTCCAAAAAACATCCTGCACCCATACCCCTACAAAAGAGAAAAATTGCATATAACTATGCAATTTCTTTGAAATGTTCATAATTTGTTTACAAAAAATACAATAATTGCATTAGCTTTTGGGAAAAATAAAATCGGTGATACAATGTTTAATACTAATATAGAAAACAACATAACTGTCCTAGACAAGCTAACCAGGGCTAATGAAAATTTTGATATTATCAAGAGAGTTATTCGCATAAATAAAAGAAAGTCCGTTCTATATTTCATAGACGGACTTCTTAAAGAGGCTATTATGGAAAAGATGATGGAGTTTTTCTACGGAATTACCGAGGATGACTTTTTCACAAATACCGAAACTTTTGTGGAAAACTGTGTTCCATATATTGAAGTTGATAAAAGTAAAAATTCCAATGCTGTTGTAACTGCACTACTGTCAGGCATTACAATTCTTTCAGTAGATGGACTTGATGAAATTATTTTAATTGATGCAAGAAGTTATCCTCAAAGAGAAACTGCCGAACCTAAAAATGATAAGGTTCTTCGTGGCAGTATGGATGCTTTTACAGAAATATTTGTACAAAACTGCGTATTGATTAGAAGAAGAATCAGGGATAAAAACCTTACAATCAAGGCTTTACAAGCCGGTGACAAGTCCAAAACCGATATTGCACTAATTTATATGGACAACAAGGTGGATAAAAATTTACTGAAAAATATTGAGCAGAAAATTAAGAATATTACAACAGAAGAACTGTCTATGACACAACAAGGATTTGTTGAGGCATTAATAAAATCAAAGTGGATAAACCCATTTCCAAAGGTAAAATATTCCGAAAGACCTGACACCACTTCAGCAAATATTCTAAAAGGCAACATAGCAATAATTGTAGACAACTCACCATCTTCAATAATCATTCCCACATCAATTTTTGATTTAATGGAAGAGGCTGATGACTACTACTTCCCACCTGTAACCGGCACATACCTAAAAATTTCAAGGTATGTTGTGTCTTTACTTTCAATTTTCATCACACCACTTTGGTTACTTGCTAACCGTTATCCTGATTTTGTACCAACATTTTTCCAATTTACAATTGTAAGTGAACCTCAGAAAATTCCAATATTTTGGCAACTTATTTTGATAGAAATTGCAATTGACGGTTTGCGACTTGCATCAATCAACACACCGGAAATGCTCAGCACAACTTTAGGAATAATCGGTGGTATTGCACTTTCCTAATTTGCAATTGATGCCGGGTTTGCCAGTACAGAAACCATACTTTATATGGCATTTGTCACAATAGCGAACTACTCTCAGCCAAGTCAAGAACTATCCTATGCAATAAAATTCCTAAGAATTTTGTTACTGATAGCAACTGAGCTTTTCTCAATTTTCGGTTTAATAGGTGGTGTAGTCCTTATTATTATTTTGCTATATTCAAACAAAACCCTTTCCGGCAAAAGCTACCTGTACCCACTTATCCCATTTAACGGCAAAACACTACTAAAGAAATTTGTAAGGATAAGGAAATAATATTACAAACGAAAAAACGGCTGACAGATGTCAGCCGTTAATTATTTGCATTTATTAAATTACTTCTTTACTGTAACTGCGATTCTAGCAAATTTCTTTGAACCGTCTGTAGCAGTAGCACGAACATAAGCCTTGCCCTTCTTAACTGCAGATACTGTAACAGTTCCACCGGAAATAATCTTGCTCTTATTTACCTTTACAATCTTTGTATTTTCAGACTTAACTGTAAGTTTTTTATTGTATGCATTTGATGGGTTTACAGTAACCTTTAGGTTAGCCTTTGCGCCCTTCTTAGCTAGTCTAACAGATTTTTGGCTAAACTTAACGCTCTTAACAGGCAGCTTAACTGTAACCTTAATTTTAGCTGTAGCTAAGTTACCGTCAGTCTTACATGTTACATAAGCTATACCGGAACCTACTGCAGTAATTCTTACATAAGTACCTCTACCTGAAACCTTAACAACCTTTGTGTTTGATGAAACATAAGTTGCTGAGTAAGAAGAATCTGTATCATTGTTTACAGGTCCTACTGACTTAACCTTTACAACTTCGCTATCACCCTTGCCGTTATCAAGAAGTACAGATGTCTTTGCCATCTTGATAGAAGTTGCACCGATGATTGTTCTTGTTGTAATGTTTGTGTTAATGTGCTTCATTAGGTCTGTGCCTGTTTCACCAATTAGCTTTGTAAAGCAACCTGAAACAGCATCAGCAGTTGTAGCACTTGTGTACTTATCGCTAGTATTAGTTACCTTAAATACAGCAGTTAGTACAGTCATTCTTCTTGACTTACAATCGTAAAGTGACTTTTTACCATTAAAGCTAACCTGGGTCATATCGCCCTTTACAGATGTACTAGAGTCAAATGAATTAGCAGTGTCAAAAGAAAGTGATGTTAAATCTAGGACAGTATTGTCATAGTTTAGTCTACCTTCCATTGTGTTTGCCTTTTCATCAGTTTGCAAATAGATATTATATACAATAGAATATCCTACATTTGCATTTACTTCATTAATTCTAACTGTTGATGTAGCAGAAGCAGTAGGAATAACTACAAGAATACTTAATGCCATAACAAGAGCTAAAACTAAAGAAATAACTTTGTTTGTCTTTTTCATAATTAGAGTTCCTCCGTTTTCTTTTTTGTTATAATTTAATAAAATTATTACTAATTATTGTTATATTTATTATACAACACAAGTATTAATTTGTCTAGATAAAAATACTACTTAATAAAACTTTTACAATGTTAATTTTACGGTCATAATTGCCAAAACAAGTGCAGTAAAATCTGCAAGTAAACCTACAAAAAGTGTATGTCTTGTTTTGGTAATACCAACACTGCCAAAGTACATTGTAACTGCATAAAGGGTAGTTTCTGTACTACCTGCAAGAACTGAGGCAATATTGCCTACTAAAGAGTCAGGTCCATAGTTCTCGTATATATTAGTTAGAAGTGCAGTAGCACCACTGCCACTGATAGGTCTTAGCACTGCCATAGGAACAATTTCTTTTGGAAAGTTGAAAAAATCAGCTAAAGGCTCTACTGCTTTACATACCAAGTCAATAGTACCGCTTTGTTGCAACATTTCAACTGCAACTACAAGTCCTGTTATTGTGGGAATAATCATATAAAGAGTATGTAATCCCTCAACTGCACCTTCAATAAATGCATCAAAAATTTTAACTTTCTTTATCATTCCGTAAAGCACAACAAATGCAACTGTTACCGGTACTATTATTTCCAAGACTTCACCCTATTTAATCCTTTAGCAAGTAGTAACGCAACACATAAAGCACAGAAAGAACAAATAATAACACAAGGAATAATTGAAAATGGTTCTTTGCTACCATAGCTATCCCTAAGGAAACCTATAGTTGCCGGTATAAGTTGCATTGAGGCAGTATTCATTACAACAAAAATTACCATAGAATCGGTAGCAGTATCTTTCTTAAGGTTATTTTTCTGCAGTTCAGCCATTGCCCTTAGTCCGAAGGGTGTTGCTGCATTACCGATACCAATTAAATTTGCACTAATGTTCAAAGCCATTGCTTGAAAAGCATTACTGCTTTCATCAACATCAGGAAAAATTCTTTTCAATATAGGTGACAGAAGTTTCACTAATTTTCCTGTCAGTCCACTTCTTTCTGCCACTTTCATAATACCTGACCAAAATACAATTACACCAAAAAGTGTTATTAAAAGTTTAGTTGCCTTTTCTGCACCATTCATAAGACCGGAAGAAACACCTTCTCTATTTCCCGTTACAATGGCACAAATCACAGAAATTATTATTAAAAATCCCCAAACATAATTAATCATATGTACATATTACCACTTTTGTTCATAAATATTTGAATAAATTGTTAAAATCAAACTTACTTAAATAACTGTAACTTGAACATACTTGACAAAAAATTTATCATTTGGTAGAATAAAATTGCAATAAGTATATAAGTGTTGTAACTTGTATATTTTTGTCATGTATGATATTTACTGCTTGTAGTATTTTTTTTGGAAGGTGAAAAGTATGAGACAGATCGGTTATGTAAGCAAAATTGACACACTTGGCAGAGTTGTAATTCCTAAGCCAGTTAGACAGATGTTTAATCTAGAAAAGGAAGATTCTATTGAAATTCTTCCTAAGGACAATGGTCTACTAATTAGAAAGTATCAGCCAACTTGCCTATTCTGTGGCGAAAGCGATAATGTTATCACATTTGAAGGCGTTAAAGTCTGCGAAGAATGTGTAAAGAGAATGTATAAGAAAATCTAGTTTGATTTTATTTATTCATTAAATTATATTTATTCAAAAATTAAATATTACTAAATACAATCTATATTTTATTTTTCTATTATTTATACAAGCAGAAATACCTTTAATTGATTTAATAGATTTGTTTTGTAGGAATATTTATTTTCATTTGTGCGTAAAAAAGACACTATCCTTAGTGTCTTTTTTATTTTGTTTTTTTAATTTTCAAAAGTCCCATAACAACACAAAGTTTCATAGCAATGATTAGTACCTTATTAATATAGCACATTATTAATCTTCATAAAGCATTACCATATTCGTATAAACAGATTAAGTAAAAATATAAATAATGAAATTAAAATAGCAAAATTAAAAGCCCCATCATAATTAATGGGGCTTGATTAATTGAGTTTTAGTTTTGAGTTTTGTTAGTCCTTAGGCTTAAGCTTCTTTCTTCTTACGAGTTAAGAAGTAAACACCAGCTGCTGCTAGCATAACACCTAGACCAATGTAAATTGGAGTTGCACTTTCACCAGTTGTAACTGTGTCAGTTGCTTCTGTTGCTGTAACATCAGAAGCGTCAACTTTATTACCGTTTGCATCTGTGTATGAACCATCAGCATTTTTTGTTACTGTGTTACCATTCTTATCCTTATAGATCTTCTTACTTGATGAGTTAGAAGAGCTTTTTGAGCTTGAACCTGAGCTTGGATCTGAGCTTGAACCTGAGCTTGAGCTTGAACCTGGTTTAACCTTATTTAGGTCAGTCTTTTCGGTGTAAACACCACCACCCAAAATTAGTACTTTACCTTTGCTAACAAGTTCTTTGAATTCTGCTTTAATTTCAGCAAGTCTTGTTTTATGGTCTCTAGCACTTGACTGTGTACTAAAAGAAGCCTTATTAGGATACTGCTTGTAGTTCTTGTCCCATGCCTTGACAATATCATCTGGACTTGAACCCTTTGTAACAAATTCACCCTGTACTGTACCTACTGATGTAATCTGTAGAGGAATACCGTATTTCTTAGCATTATTTGTCCAAGCAATTGGATAACTGTGCTTTGTAGAATCCTCTGTGTTTTCAAATGATCTTTCATTTGAAGTTACTCTAATAGTATCACCAGCACATTCTGTACTAAACATCAAACCACATGATTCAACACCATTATTATTATAAACTATTAGGTTGTATGTAACGCCTGCTTTTAAGCCACCTTTAATGTATGTACTTTCGTTCAACTTTGATAGATCATAAACCAGCTTACCATCTTTTTCTTCGAAACGTTCTTTCTGTGTACCATAGCTAAAGAACTGTTCACCGTTCTGCTTTGCTTCCCAAATGTGGATTGAGTAATATTTACATTCCCCCCAGTCAGGCTTTTCTAGGTAAATTAAACCTGATGTACCTGTTGCTTCAGTATCTGTACCTGCACCAACAGATACATTACCGTCAGCTGCTGCTGTTTCAACATCCTGTGAAGCACCTGCAGAAGCTAAATCTTCTCTTTCGTCAGCTGACACTGACATAACAGTTGCAAAACTCATAACAACTGCCATAACTAATAGTACGCTTAATAACTTTTTCATAGTTATCTCCTCCTATAAAATTAAACCAATATAGATTTGTGGGGATATCTCCCCCATTGCCATAATTATACACCTTTAAAATTTGTAAAGCAACAATTTTGTAACATTTTGTTGACGATAAAATGCACAAACTTTGTGCATTCAAAATAGGCATAATGCACAAATGAAAAGAGAATTTGAACAGAGTATTAACTGAAATACTGTTTATTCTTCTTTTTTACCTTTTTTCTTATCAACAATAACTTTTATTACAATAACTATTACAATAAGTGCAACAATTCCAATGATACCAAGGTTTCTCCAAAAATTATCTGAATCTGTGTATGAAACCTCTTTACCGTTAGAGTCTGTTACATTTTGACCTGATGAGTTTGTTCTCATAGCAGTTGACTCTGTAGTTGCTTGATATGCAGTTGTGGCATTTTCTACTGTGTTACCGTTTGCATCAGTTGCAACACTTGCATTATTCTGTACAACATTACCGTTGCTATCGGTAGTTTGGTTGTTTGTGTTGTATCTACCATACTGACCACCAATTGGGTTGTCACCACCGTTTTTTGTACCTTTACCGTTTTCATAATTGATAAATATACCACCGTTACCGTTTTCGTTAACCTTTGGTACAACATTCTTTTTTGCTGTTTTACCGTTAACTAAAAAGTCAGTTGTAAACTGTAGTGTGTCAACATTCTGACTATTTGATTGGTAGTCAAAGCACTGTACATAGTAAGTAATGTCGGTAGAACCACCCTGTAGTACTTCAAAAGTTAGTGAAAGAATCATTGTTTTTTCTTTCATATCCCAACCTTGAACACCATTAGCACTATTAAACAGTACTTCATTTTCTAGGTCAGTGTTATAAACTGAACTGCCACCATCAAGGTATTCAACCTTGTCCGGGTCAACCTTTAGATACTGAGAGTCATATGCTACCTGCATCTGAATATCCTCAGTTTTTTCAGGAACATCAGATACACAAAATTCATATGTAACCTTATCCCCAACCTTTGCATTAACTTCGCCGTTTAGCTTTAGATTTTCTTCTGCTGAAAAGCTAGTAACAGAAGAAGCTAAAGCAAGTAAGCACATTAGTAGTGCAAGAACAACAGCACTAATTCGTTTTGTCATATTATTTTCCTCTTTATTCTTTTATTATTCTTCGTAACCCTTAGGATTATTTTTCTGCCAATTCCAGGAATCACGGCACATATCTTCAAGTGTCTTTTCAGCAGTCCAGCCAAGAACTTCCTTAGCCTTAGTTGGGTCAGCATAACATTCTGCAATGTCACCGGCTCTTCTTGGCTTAATCTGATATGGAATTTCAACATTGTTAACCTTGCTGAATGTCTTAACAATATCAAGAACCGAGTAACCAACACCTGTACCTAGGTTAAAGATTTCTGTACCCTTGTGAGCATCGGCATAGTCAATAGCCTTTACATGACCTTTAGCTAAGTCAACAACATGGATATAGTCACGAACACCTGTACCGTCAGGTGTTGGGTAGTCGTTACCGAATACACCAAGTTCCTTTAGCTTACCGACTGCAACCTGTGTGATATATGGCATTAGGTTGTTTGGAATACCGTTAGGGTTTTCACCGATTGTACCACTTTCGTGAGCACCGATTGGGTTAAAGTAACGAAGAAGAACAACAGAAAGTTCAGGGTCTGTCTTTGTAACATCCTGAAGAATCTGCTCTGTCATTAGCTTTGTCCAACCATAAGGGTTTGTACAAGAAGTTGGCATTGTTTCTACTAGAGGTACAGTCTTAGGAATACCATAAACTGTAGCTGAAGATGAGAATACAAAGTTGTGGCAACCAAATTCCTTCATAACTTCCAAAAGTGTTAGAGTACTGTCAAGGTTGTTACGGTAGTACATTAGTGGCTTTTCACAGCTTTCACCAACTGCCTTAAGACCTGCAAAGTGAATAACTGCATCAATTTTGTTTTCGCTGAATACTTTTCTTAGAGCGTCATTGTCACAAACATTGATTTCATAGAAAGGAATTTCCTGACCTACAATCTTTTCAACTCTCTTAACAGCTTCTTTCTTACTGTTGCAAAGGTTATCAGCGATTACTACTGTATGTCCGGCACTAATTAATTCTATGCAAGTATGTGAACCGATATAACCGGCACCACCGGCTAATAAAATATTCATTTTAAAAACTCCTTATTAAATTAATAAAAAATTTCAAAATCAGCTATTAATAATATCATAAAGTTCATTAGCAAATTTTGAGTAGTCTTTTCTGTCTTCTTTAACATAAGAAATTGCAGGACGAGGATGAGTATTTAACTGACCTGTTAGCATATATGGAATGTCATAACCCCACTTTACGCCTTCAGCCTTTAACTTCTCAGTATGTTCTTCAATAATCTTTAGGATAGGTGCAACCTTATACTTAGGGTTCTTTAAGAAACCAAGTAGTAGTTCAAGTGCACAATTACCTGCACCTCTACCCATGCCGTCAACTGTAGCATCAAGGTAACTAACACCCTGAGTCATAGCTTCAATAGTATTTGCAAATGCAAGTTGCTGATTGTTATGAGCATGAATACCAACACTCTTGCCGTACTTATCGGCATATTCACAATATAGGTTAGCAAGTTTTCTTGACTGTTCAGGATATAATGCACCATAGCTGTCTACAATATAGAAAGCATTAACAGGGCTTTGACCTAAAATATCAAGTGCTGTCTTAATATCATCTGTGTTAGCCTTAGAAACTGCCATAATGTTGATAGTTGTTTCATAGCCTTTCTTTGCACAATCCTCAATCATTTCTACTGCTGCAGGAATTGTGTTAATGTATGTTGCAATACGAACAAGGTCAATAGGACTGTCCTTTTTAGGGATAATATCCTTCTGAAAATCTGTTCTGCCTACATCAGCCATTACTGCAATCTTTAAACCTGTTTTGTTGTCGCCAACAATTTTTCTAATATCTGAATCGTTACAGAATTTCCACTTACCAAAGTCATCTTCGTTAAAAATTTCTTTAGATGCTTTGTAGCCAAACTCCATATAGTCAACACCGGCTTTTACATTTGCCTGATATAAGTCCTTAATAAACTTATCGTCAAATCTAAAGTTGTTGCAAAGTCCTCCATCTCTAATTGTTGCATCAACAACCCTAATGTCTTGTCTTACTGAAAGTAAGTCACCTTTTTGTGCCATTGGTATATCCTCCATCTATAATAAATTAAACATATAAAATGATATAGTTATTCATAATATACATTATTACATATACATAATACTACACAATGTAAATTAAAACAAGATTTTTCTTGTTATTTATTATAATAATTGATAGAATTAGTGTAGGTGATATTATGAAGATTTATATTGACGGTGACGGTTGTCCTGTTGTCGATATTACAATAAAAGTTGCAAAGGAATATAAATTGCCTTGCACTATAATTACAGATACTTCTCATATTTTTAACAAGGAATATGCAGATACCATTACTGTAGAAAAAGGTGCTGATTCTGCCGACTTTAAAATTGCAAACCTTATAGAAAAAAGTGACATTGTAGTTACTCAGGATTACGGTTTAGGTGCAATGTGCTTAAGCAGAGGTAGTAAACCTATCAATCAAAACGGTCTTATCTATACTGACCAAAACATTGATTCATTACTGATGACCAGGTACATCAGTAAAAAAGCAAGAATGGCAGGTAAACACACAAAAGGACCTAAAAAGAGAACTGCCGACCAGGATAAAAGTTTTGAAAAATCATTGAGAAAATTAATTGAATCTTTAAACGGTTAAAAAAATAAGTGAATATCAAAGAAAACAAGATTGATTTACTAATGTGAACTTATACAAAAGTCCTTAAACGGGCGAAAACTGTTCGCCTCTACATTTTAAGATAGGGTTTGAATATGAAAGTTATAGATTACTTAAAGGAATACAACAAAAAAAATATTTATCCTTTCCATATGCCGGGAAATAAAAGACAAGGCGAATTTAATCAACTTGATTTTACTGAGGTTGAGAACTTAGACAACCTATATCACCCTGAGGGTATTTATAAGGAAAGTTTAGACAGAATTAAAAATTTATACAGTACCAAAGAAAGTTATATTTTAGTAAACGGCAGTACAGTTGGAATTTTATCGGCTATTACAGGTTGTGCTAAAAAAGGTGGCAATATTTTAATGGCTAGAAATTGTCACAAATCTGTTTATAATGCAGTAGAAATTTGGGACTTATCCCCTACCTACTTAATGCCTAAATCGGTACATTCTTTTATGGGAGAAATTTTGTCAAGTGATGTTGAAGATGCACTTAACAGTAATCCTAAAATCACAGTATGTATCATAACCTCTCCTACATATGAGGGGATTGTAAGTGATATAAAAAGTATTGCCGAGATTTGTCACAACCACAATGTAACTTTAATTGTTGATGAGGCACATGGAAGTCACTTAATGTTTGATAATTATTTTCCAAATTCAGCAACAGAACTTGGTGCCGATGTAGTAATACAGAGTACCCACAAAACATTAACTTCCTTAACAGGTACAGGGTTACTTCATATTTGCAGTAACAGAGTTAACAAAGATATTATTAAGAAAAGACTGATGACCTTTCAGACTTCATCACCTAACTACTTAATGGTTGCATCAGTTGACAGATGTATTTGTGAAATTATCGAAAAAGGCAAAGAATTATTCTCTGCATACAGAAAAAGAATTAACAATTTTTACTTAGAATGTGGAAAACTCAAGAGCCTTTCTATATATAAAGGTGAAAATGCTTTTGCATTTGACAAAAGTAAAATTGTAATTCTAACACAAAACACTGACCTATCAGGTACAGAACTGCAAAAAATTCTTAGAGAAAAATATTTAATAGAAACAGAAATGGCATCAGCTGATTATATTATTGCTATGACAAGCATATATGATACTGATGAGGGTTTCAGCAGATTGATTAACGCCCTTAAAGATATAGACAAAAACTGTATATATAGAGAAAAGAAAAATATAACTCTAAACCACATTCCTAAAATAAAAATCAAGCCTTGTAAAGTTGAAGATATGAAAAAGGAATTTATAGATATAGAAAACTGTTGTGGTAAAGTTTCCGGTGAATATATTTATGCTTATCCACCGGGAATACCTATTATTTCTATAGGTGAGGTTTTTGACGAAAAAGCAGTTAATACCATTAAATATTTAATAGAAAAAGGTGTTAATGTGGTGAGTGAAGGCAATAAACTTCCTTTTAAGGTGTGTTGTGCTATTGACACAAGGTAAAAAATGATATAAAATATTATTAAATAAATTTGTTATTAATTAAGGAGGAAATTTCCTATGAAGAGAATCGTAACAGTTAATACAAGAAACCTAACTGAATCAGTTAAAAAGGGTGGCTGTGGTGAATGTCAGACATCATGTCAGTCAGCTTGTAAGACTTCTTGTGGTATTGCAAATCAGCAGTGCGAAAAGCTAAAGGCTGAAAAATAATTAAAAAAGTAAAAGGTCGCCGTAGGGTTTCCTATGGCGATTTTTATTGTGGGGAAATTTTATGGTACATTGTTATAAAAATAATGGCTACAATATTGTCCTAGACAGTAACTCAGGCAGTGTACATGCTGTTGATGAAGTAGCCTTTGAAGTAATTGATAAATATGAGTCAAGAAGTAAGGAAGAAATTATCCTTGAACTTTGTGACAAATACCCTGAAATTACTGCTGATGATATTGAAGAGATTTTTCAGGATATTGAGGAACTAAAAAAAGAAGGTAAACTATTTTCAGAAGACAAGTTTAAGGACTTACAGATTGACATTAAAGCAAGACCTACTCAGCTAAAGGCACTTTGCTTACATATCGCTCACGATTGTAATATGTGTTGTAAATACTGTTTTGCCGGTGAAGGTGAATACAGTGGTGACCGTTCACTTATGTCCTTTGAAGTAGGCAAAAGAGCTTTGGACTTTCTTATTGAACAGAGTGGTTCAAGAAAGAATCTGGAAGTTGACTTCTTCGGTGGTGAACCATTACTTAACTTTGATGTTGTTAAACAGCTTGTTGCTTATGCAAGAAGCATTGAAAAAGAAAAAGGCAAGAACTTCCGTTTCACACTAACAACTAACGGTGTACTTCTTAATGACGAAGTTATGGAATGGGCTAACAAGGAATGTTACAATGTTGTTCTTTCACTGGACGGTAGAAAAGAAACTAACGACAGAATGAGAAGAACAAGAAACGATAAGGGCACTTATGACCTTATCCTACCTAAGTTCCAAAAAATGGCTAAAGAAAGAAATCAGCAAGGCTACTACATTCGTGGTACATACACTCACTACAACACAGACTTTGCAAATGATATTCTTCACCTAGCAGATTTAGGCTTTGAACAGTTAGCTATGGAACCTGTTGTTACCGACCCTAAGATGGACTATGCTTTACAAGAAAGTGATATTCCTAAGCTAAAGGATCAGTATGACCTACTTGCAAAGGAAATGTGCAAGAGAAACAGAGAAGGTAAAGGCTTTACTTTCTTCCACTATATGATTGACCTAGAGGGTGGTCCTTGTATTTACAAGAGAATCTCAGGCTGTGGTGTTGGTACTGACTATATGGCAGTTACACCTTGGGGTGACCTATATCCTTGTCATCAGTTTGTGGGTGATGAAAAGTTCTTACTTGGTAATGTTTTTGACGGTGTTAAAAACACAGATATTGTTAACGAATTTAAACTATGTAATGTTTATTCAAGAGAAGCTTGTCAAGATTGTTTTGCTAAGTTATACTGTTCAGGTGGTTGCTCAGCTAATGCTTACCACACAACAGGCAAAATCACAGGCACTTGCGATATGAGTTGTGAACTACATCGTAAGAGAGTTGAAAATGCAATTATGATTAAGATTGACGAACTTTTTGCAAATAGCGAAAATAACGAGAATAATCAGGAATAAGGAGAAACTATGAAATCAAATTTCAAAGCAAAAATGATTTTCATAACAGAGCTCTTGCTAATTGGTTTTGTAGTTTTTTATGCAATTTTCTTATTTTTCAGAACAAGTATTTTCAAGACTATTACAGTTACACTAGGTGTTTTGCTATTTCATTTTGCAATGCGACTTTTTGTTAACTGGTTTTTCAAGAGTATGAAAGGCAGACCATGGAACCACACCAACAAATGGTTTAGGGAAAGAAATTACGAAAGAGGACTTTTCAAAGTTCTAAGAGTTGCAAGTTGGAAAAATCACATTCCCGACTACAACCCTGAAGATTTTGACCAAAAGCAAAAGAGATTATCCAAGATGATTTCTAACAGTTGCAGAGAAGAAGTTACTCATATTGTTATGATTATAGCTAATTTCTTACCTATCCTCTTACCTATCTTTTTATCAGGTATTAACTTTTGGTTACTGTTCTGGTTATCTGTTCTGGGTGGCATCATCGACTTAATGTTTATCCTAAAGCAAAGATATAACAGACCAAGAATGGTTAAGGCTTTTCACTCACAAGAGTCCCAGAGAAAAGAATTTTATATGAATAATTAATCTATAAAAGGACTGGAAACAGTCCTTTTATTTTTTTAAAATTATTCAACAACTTTCAAACAATTTTCAAAACATTTTAAATAATTGCAGAAAACTCGCTCAAATGAGGGAGTTTTTGTTTTAGATTATTTAGATTATAATATTTAAAAATCAATCTTCATCATCAAAGCCACCGGTAACAGTATGGTTTACTGAGCTGAACGGTTCTGTCATCGACACTAACATAACACTTTCTGTAGAAAAAGTTTCCACAATCAATTCCGGCTTTTTGTATTCTTTCTTCATAAAAGCACCTCCTACTTACACAATTCATCAAGTGCATTATATAGCTCAACATAAGCCTTTAGCACATCGTTATCTTTTGCTTTTGTTTCAATTTCTTGTAATGCAAGTTCATAAGAATTTGCATAATAGGACTTTTCCATTACCATATTGCCGGTTTCATCAATATACCAAAAAGCAAAGATATAGTCTGTATTCATAGTATTTGCTTTTAGACCGTTATTATAACAAACAGACATTTTTTCTGTATCGGTAATGTTGTTTAATGAATAAACTTCAACACCCTTTAGCTTTAACAAATCTTTTCCACAAGGAATATTACTTCTGTTATAGCCTAAATCTTTTAAGTCACCGTTATTGCAGTTATACACAGCATAACCGTAATCTTTGCAAGTTTTCTCAATACAACCGTCTACATTAAATGAAAGGCAGTCACTACACTTTAGGCAAACATTTTCTGTAAGATTTTCGCACAACACTATATTTTTAACATTACTGTTTAATGGGTTATCAATCTTGTTTCCTACATTTTCACTAGGTGCAACATTCTTCTTAAACATAGTGTCATATAGCTTAACAATCTTGTTGCAAACATTGATTTCTTTACTGTTAAAGTCTAGATTTTCAGCATTACAAAACATAGGGTAAAGTTGTCTGTCCTTAATACCACTATGAACAATCTTATCACTTTCTTCTCTGGCGAACATTACATAAATATGACTTTTTAGATTCTTTATATAAAGGTCACCTGAGATTTCACCACCACTATATTTATAACCATTCTGAGTTGTGGTTTTGTTACACTTAACCTTTGTGCCATTTGTCATCATTTCTTTAGGTGCAGGCTTTTCACTGTCTTCTGTAATAATGTAGTACATATCTAGGTTTTCACCTTTACCATAACAAGTTAAGTTATATGGTTCATCATAATGAAAATTAGTGTAGTAAGAGAACCTCTGTTGATTTAGTGGCAGGTCAACAATTTCAACATAATTTGAAATACCTGTACCGGAATAATCCCCTGTACCTGTTACTACAAGGTAGGCATATTTTCCTACCATATCCTTAGTAACTTTTAGAGTTTTACCTGTTTCATTAGGTAGTGGTGTTCCCTCTTTCCCCTTTTCATCAGCAATATACCACTGATATGTGCAGGTAGTTGCAGTATCCTTAAATGTAGGACTTAATGTACCGTTAGGCATATTTACGCCACTTATGATAGGATTCTCAATCTTCTTACCTAAGTTAATTGACTTACCCTCAATAAATACTGCTGAATTATAAATTGCATCGGAACAGTCGGCAATTGCAAGTTTTAGCTTTACTTTGCCACCCTTAGGAATTTGTTTTGAAGTTTGAGCAGTAAACACATTACTCATACCGTTAAAGCTGTCTTTATATACCTTGCTTGCTGAACCAGTAAAATACTTGCCATACTTAATATTCATAATTGAAGTATTATTTCCATTAGGTAGCTTTGCAATATTTTCATCATAGATACCGTCATTGTCGTAATCTACAAACAAACCGAAACAATCGTTGTAAATATCAGGTTGGTCAAATTCTGCTGAACCAAAAGAATAATTAAAGGCTAAAACAGTATCATAATTTTCATTATTAGTTAGGGTAAACTCCACACTTGCCAAATCGTACATACTGAAGTTAGTCATTTTCTTTAAATCTTTATCTGTTTGACTGTAGAAATGTACTTCATCACTGCCTCGTTTTGATGACTCCAAAATACTTGACACATAACCTGTGGATAACACAAGTCCTTCATCAATGCCAACATTACCTTTGCCATTTTTGAAAGCACCTATCTGTCCTGATAAATTACCCTTCACCTTAATGTTAGAGACATTCATACCATCCGACAGTACAGAAGAAACTATCTTCTCCTTATCACTTACATTAGTTACAGTAAAATTTTCTTTAGCACCGACACTTATAATAGGCAAACAAAGTGCTGCCATACCAATAGAAACTACTGCTTTACATTTGTTTCTGAAATTCAAATTCTGAAACACCATCCTTTCTCATTTATTTATATGCGATGGATGGTGCAAAATTACTGTTATTTTCGTTTACAAGTTAAATTTGTTACATTAAACATAATAAATTACAGTAACAAAAAATTTTCCTTTATATTTCATAAACCTTTAGAAAAATTAATTTGTAGAATTTTCCCTTTCATTGTGCTAAATCACAAAAGGAAAAAGGACTGCCTTTGCAGTCCCAATCCTTAACTATTCAAAACATCATCTATTATATCGTAATGTAGGTTAATAGCGTTTTCACATTTTTCTTTATCCTTACTAATAAGGCTACTTAAAATATTTTTATGTGCAGTATCTAACTTTTCTTTTGTATCAATGCCAATAATCTTAATTACTTCATCAATCCATCCTCTATACACATCAATAACTGCATCCATTATTGCCATCCAAAATACATTACCTGAGGACATAGCAAGAAGATAATGAAACATTTTATCCTTATCAACTTCATCATCAGTTGAAATGGTTTCTTTATTTAGTACACTTTCAATTTCAGTAAAGTCAAAGTCACTTTTGTTCATAATTGTCATACAAACAGAAAGTTCCATTGTTCTTCTAAAATCACAAATATCTTTCTTAGACACTACCTTTATCATAAGTAATGTTCGTATCATTTCAGAAAATTTCTTAGACACATTACCTGTATAGTAGTTGCCTGAACCTCTCACACTTTCTGTGATACCCATATTTTCTAAACTTCTTAGGGCTTCTCTTGTAGAGTTTCTGCTAATTCCTAATTGTCCCGACAAAGTTCTTTCTGTTGGAAGTCTGTCACCAATAGAAATATTGCCATTTGCAATTTCACTACAAATATAGTCAACTGCTTTTTGATATTCTCTAGAATTTTCTTTCATAAGTCACCTTACATAAATTGTGCAAAGATTGATGCACCGATAACTGTCATCAAACCGGAAACTGCAATAGACAAGCTACTCATAGCACCCTCGGTTTCGCCCATTTCCATTGCTTTTGCAGTACCTACTGCGTGACTTGCAGTACCGATAGCAATACCCTTTGCAATAGGATCTTTGATTTTAAACAACTTACAAATTGCCGGTGCAATAATATTGCCAAGTACGCCTGTAACAATGATAATTACACAAGTAAGTGTAACATTGCCTTTTAATTCTTCTGAAACACCGATACCGATAGCAGTAGTAATTGACTTAGGTAACATTGTTACATACTCTGTATGATTTAGTCCAAAAATCACACTCATACCTAAAACAGAAAGCAAAGAAGTAAGTACACCGGAAAGAATACCTATCAAAATTGCCTTAATGTTCTTCTTAAGCACCTCTAGCTTTTCATAAAGAGGAACTGCTAAACAAACAGTAGCAGGTGTTAAAAGATAGTTAAGATATTTAGCACCGCTGTTATAAACTTTATAGTCAATACCACTTACAAGCAAAACAACAATTGTTGCTACAATAGAAATAAGTAGTGGATTAAAAATAGCTAACTTAAACTTGTTATTTAACAAGATACCAAAACCATAGGACAAAATGCTAATCGCAACACCAAAAAATACAGAATCATCAAAAAAGTTCATTATTCCTTATCCCCCTTTTTACTATGTCTAATAACCCACTGTGTAACTCTACCGGCAACTGCCATAACAAGTACAGTTGAAACAATAGTGATAATTGCATAGGCAATAACATTAGGCTTAATAATATCCCAAGACTCAATTATACCTACTGCTGCCGGAATAAACATAAGTGGCATAATTTCAATTAGGAATACTGCTGTTTTTTTAACATCAGCAATCTTAACTATCTTGAAATGTAGGCACAAAAACATTATTACCAAACCATAGATACTTGATGGTATAGGCAAAGGAATAAGATAATTCAAAAGTTCCCCTATTAACGAAATTACAATGATAATCCCAAATTCACGAATATATTTCATAAAACCCCTCCATAATTGGTACTACCAATTATACACCTTTAAAATTCTACGGTCAATAAATAGATGTACATTTCTTAAAAACTGTTAATACCACTATGTAGAAAGGTTTTCTCACTATAATTTTGTGAATATTTTAATTTTTAATACGGATATAATTACAATTGCAAAATTCAAATCAGAGTTTTATAATTATAATATAATTTTATAGGAAGTAATAATATGCAAACTATTGATGAGGCATTAGAAAAATTAAGTAAATCAAAGTTCCGTTCAAGTTTTCACTTAAAAGAAAAGGACATTGAATATATAAACAAAGTTGGTATGGATAAAATAAAACAACATGCAAAGGACTTTATCAAAAAAAGACTTGCACCAAAATACATTCCCAATGACGGAAAGCAAACACCAATGAAAGGGCATCCTGTTTTCATTGCACAACATGCTTGTGGTTGTTGCTGTAGAGGTTGCTTAAACAAATGGTATAGAGTAAGTAAGTCCACCATTCTTACCGAAACTCAGCAAGAAAAAATTGTAAACCTACTTATGGCTTGGATTGAAAAGGAATATAACAGTAAAATTAATACACAAAAATAAGCCCTATTCACAACAGAATAGGGCTTTTCTATATCAATATTTAATTAGATAAACTTTGCAATAACATCAAGTTCTCTTCTCTTAGGTGCTGCCGGTTCAATATCTCTGTAACCTAAAGCAATGATACCCATAATAATTTCATTAGAAGGAATCTCAAGTGTATTTCTTGTAGCAATTTCATCTCTAACACCCATAACAAGAGTATCAAGGCCAAGGTCAGATGCCTTCATCATTAGGTTCTGATTTTGTAAACCTAAATCATAAGCACCCCATAGGTTACCGGCTTCATTAGTTGGTGAACCGTTCTTTTCAAAACCTGACCAATCCTTAACGAATGTTGTAACAATAAGTACCGGTGCATTCTCAGCATTAATACCGTTACGAGAAAGCAGGCAATTTTCCTTAATTTCCTTTAGCTTTTCTTCATCTGTAACAACATAATATCTACCTGTTTGTGAATTTTTCCAAGTAGGTGCTTTTTGAGCTGCTTTGAGGATTTCTTCTATTGTTTCTCTATCAACAGTAGTGTTAGCCTTATATTTTCTAACACTTCTTCTTTTCTCCAGCAATTCATTAAATTCCATAACAAACTCCTTGTGTATAAATTTTATTTCATTTTATCAACTTTTCAATAATATGTAAAGTAGTTTATAAAAAATGGGTAGTTAAGAAACTACCCATTAAATATTTTAAATTATTGTGTTACACACTTGTCAAGATCAGCAGTAATCTTTTCTTTGTCCATATGTTGACCGATAAATACTAACTTAATTTCTCTGTCACCATAAACATCATCCCAGTTCTTCTTAGCCTCAGGATATTCCTTTAGGTAAAGTTCCTGTTGTTCCTTAGGGAAAGCAGTTAGCCACTTGCCCTGTTCAGTAGCAGAAATCTGTACACCGGCCTGTTCAAATACAAACACACTGTCTCTCTGGTCATCAAACCAAACAATACCCTTTGCACGAACAACACTCTTTGGCCAATGGTTTACAAATTCTTGTAGCTTTTCCTGACTAAATGGTCTTCTGCTATGATATACGAATGTACCGATACCATATTCATCTTCGTCATCATCGTGATGGTGGCCACAGTTACATACACCATGTTCATGGTCACAATGTGAATGGTCCTCATGGTCATGGTCGTGATGTTCATGATCGTGGTCATGGTCATGATGGTGGTGATGGTGATGATGGTGATGATGTTCTTCTTCCATCTCTTCCTCATCCTTATCATAAACCTGAGCCCAACCTGCTGATTCGGCAGTATCTTCAAATGTATAACTGTTTGTATCTAGGATGTCACCTACTGCAACCTTACCGTAAGTTGTTTCAATAATTCTAGCCTTTGGCTGAAGAACCTTAATCATAGCCTTAACCTTGTCTAACTGTTCAGGCTTAACCATATCAACCTTGTTAAGAACGATTGTAGAACAGAATTCAATCTGCTGAATTAGTAGGTTCTCAATATCTTCTTCAGCAACTTCCTTCTTTAGTAGGTCATCACCACAACCGAATTCTGATGCAAGTCTTAATGCATCAACAACAGTTGCAATGTTATCCAGATGGCATAGTGCAGGAGTTTCTTCATCACCCTCCAGCATAGCAATTGACTGTGCAATAGGTAATGGTTCACAAATACCACTGGCTTCAATAAGAATGTAGTCATACTTACCACTTTCGCAAAGGTCAGTAATTTGGTTAATAAGGTCAACATTAAGTGTACAACAGATACAACCGTTTGATAGTGGTACAAGATTCTGATCTTCCTGAGTTACAACACCTGTTTTCTGAATTAGTTCAGCATCAATGTTAACTTCACCAATATCGTTAACGATAACTGCACATTTGTAACCTTCCTGATTATTTAAAACATGATTTATTAAAGTAGTTTTACCTGCTCCTAAGTAACCTGTAAGTAGGGTAATTGGAATAGGCTTTCTTGTATTATTCATAGTACAATTCCTTTCTAAAATAAAGATTTGCTCACCTAAATTTCATTATAACACAAATTCCGAAAAAGTAAAATCATGTTTATTATTTTTCTTTATATAATGTATAACATTTTTTATCTGTTTTATCCCCTAACACATCAAGACTTTTTTCTGAAATCAAAATTTCTTTCTTCTCTTTAGTTAGCCTTTTGATTTGATATTCAAGTTTTGAGGCTAAAGAACGATTTTCCGAAACAAAGACAATTTCAATTTTCTCTGCATTATGGGTATGGGTATATTTTGCACCTTTAGGTAACTTTTCCATATGCTCGGTAAATCTTCTTTTTATATCGGTAGTAATCCCACAGTAAAGGCTATTGTCACTACATCTTATAAGGTATGTATAGTACATAATTTTCCTAACTAAAAAAGGACTATAAGAATATAGTCCTAATTTTAAAATACAAATTTTTCGTAATTAATTTCAGGTAACTTAGTTTCCTTGTCTAAACTGGCATTTTTGCAGTTTTCAAGAACAATCTTAAGAGTGTCGTTAAACTGAATAAGTTGTTCATCAGTTAAGTCACCTGCCATTTGATAAATAAGGCTAAAGAGGTTTTTCTTCTGCTTTAACAGAACAGGCAAAGCCTTTTCGCTATTAATAGAAATTCTAAGAATTCTTCTGTCTGATTCATCTTGATATGTATTTAGATAACCACTTTTTCTTAAAATCTCAACATTTCTTGACACTAAGCCTTTGCTTACTTCCATATTCTGTGCTAAGTCGGAAACAGTATTTTTGTCCGGATAATATCTTAGTGAAGTTAGAATTTCTAACCCACATACAGAAATATCTTCATCTTCTACTGCTACCTTGCTAAACTTCTTGTAATTATGGATAGTAGCCTTAGAAACTTTGGTTAGTAATACACCTGTATCGTGTAAAAACTTTTCATCCACATAAACCACTCGCTTTCTTTTATTGATAAACATTTTATCAAGTAAGCATTATAAAGTCAATGATATGTGAAGAAACTTGCCCTTTAAATGTTATTTTTTTAACGAAAAATCCATAAATATTCAAGACAAATGAACATTTATGGATTTCAGTATATAATTTCTGTTATTTAGTCTTTTTGATTTGGCTATAAATCACCTTTGCAATCTGAATAATTACAGTAGGAATAAATGCCAGTAAACCGATAAAACCAACCTGAGCACCTGTCAAAACTTCAACACTAAACAGTGGTTGCATAAATGGTACAAACAGTACAAATGCAAGTAACAACACACCAACTACAAATGCTCCTACACTATAGATATTTGAGAACAAGCCCAGTTCAAAGATGGACTCTCTGCCTCTACAGTTAAAGCCATGAAAAAGTCTTGCAAGTGTAAGGGTAGCAAAAGCCATTGTACTTGCAACTGCTGAATTAACCTGTAGTCCAATATAGAAAGCAATAATTGTAACTGCACCGATTAATGCACCTTGTAAGAACATTAATGTTGTAAAGTCTTTTGTCAGTATTCCCGTTTTAGGGTCTCGTGGTTTTTGTCTTAGAACATCTTTATCCGGTTTTTCCATACCGATTGCAATTGCCGGTAATGAGTCGGTAAGCAAGTTGATAAATAGTAGATGTACTGCTTGGAAAGGTACAGGCAAAGCAAAGAATGAAGTATATAGCACTGCAAAGATACCTGCCATATTACCTGAAAGTAGAAACAGAATTGAATTCTTAATATTTCTGAAAACATTTCTGCCATTTGCAACTGCTTTGATAATTGTTGCAAAGTTATCATCCTGAAGAATCATTGATGATGCATCCTTAGAAACTTCTGTACCGGTAATACCCATTGCAACACCAATATCGGCTTTCTTTAAAGCCGGTGCATCATTAACACCATCACCTGTCATAGAAACAATATTGCCTTTCTTCTGCCAAGCCTCAACAATTCGGATTTTGTTTTCAGGAGAAACTCTTGCATAAACAGAAATTTTCTCAATTGTCTTGTCAAGCTCAGCATCACTCATAGAGTCAAGCTCCATACCGGTAACTGCAATGTCACCATCTCGGAAAATTCCGATTTGCCTTGCAATTGCAGTTGCAGTAACCTTGTGGTCACCTGTAATCATAATAGGTTTAATACCGGCACTTATTGCATCTGCTACTGCTTGTTTTGACTCTTCTCGTGGTGGGTCAATCATAGAAACCAAGCCTAAGAAAATATAGTCATATTCAGTATCGACACTTAACTGTTCATCTGACTCTTTATAAGCAAAAGTAAGAACTCTCAAGCCTTCTTCAGAATACTTTTTGTTTTGCAATAAGATTTTTTCTTTATCTTCTTTTGTAATAGGTCTTACACCCTCTTTAGTTGCAATGCTGATACATCTATCAAGAATTACATCCAAAGCACCCTTAGTTAGAATATGATTAACACCATGCATTTTGTACTTTGTACTCATCATTTTTCTATCTGAGTCAAAAGGTACTTCCTCTATTCTTTCAAGGGACTTTCTAATATCTTTTTCGTCATAACCGATTTTACGGAATGTTTCCAGCAAAGCATATTCTGTAGGGTCACCGATACCCTTACCGTCAACAATACTTGAATCATTGTTAAGGACCATATCATAAACTAAATGTCTGTGACTTTCTACATCGAGGTCAAGTTGTTCTTCAAAGATACTTTCGTGATTAATATAGATTTTCTGTACAGTCATTTTATTCTGTGTCAATGTACCGGTTTTGTCGGAACAAATAACAGATACACAGCCTAAACTTTCTACTGCTTTTAAATTCTTAATAACTGCATTTTCCTTAGCCATTTTCTGAGTACCCATTGCCTGAACAATAGTAACAATAGAACCTAAAGCCTCAGGAATAGCTGCAACTGCAAGTGCAACAACAAACATCAATGCTTCAAGGATAGTGTCCTTATTAATAACCGGTGCTTGAATAAGGTTTAACACAAAAACAATAGCAGAAATAATCATAATGATTATTGCAAGTTTTGCAGAGAATTTATCAAGGCTAACCTGTAAAGGTGTTTTCTTCTCTTTAGCACTATTCATTAAGGTTGCGATTTTGCCGATTTCAGTTTCCATACCTGTAGCAGTAACACACACCATTGCTCTACCGTAAGTTACTAAGCTACCTGAATACACCATATTTGTTCTATCAGCTAAAGGAACTTCCTTGTCAATTATACCGTCATTTTTATCAACATTAGTTGACTCACCTGTAAGGGAACTTTCGTTAACTTGTAAGGAATAGTTATTAATTATTCTACCGTCAGCAACAATCAAGTCACCTGCCTCAAGAATAACAATATCACCTTTAACAACCTTCTTTGAGTCAATCTCAATCTTCTCACCGTTACGAATAACCTTAGCACTAGGTGATGAAAGCGACTTTAGGCTATCGAGAGTTTTTTCTGCTTTAATATGTTGCACTGTTCCTAAAATTGCATTAAGGATAATAACTGCAAAAATTACAACAGTACCCTCTAGATTTCCGGAAAAAATCGAAATAATAGCAGCAATAATCAGAATAATAACTAACAAATCTGCAAACTGAGAAATAAACACACTAAAGGCTGATTTTTTCTTTCCCTCAGCTAAAGCGTTTTCCCCATCTTTCTCCAGTTTTTCTTTTGCCCTTCCATCGGTAAGACCGTCTTTTGAAGTACCATACTGCTTTAGCACTTCTTCACTAGGCATTTGATACAAGTTTTTCATCTTTTCTCCTCCCCAAAAGAAAATAATGATAAAGAGTAAAAAGAGAATAAAAAAAGAGACTTTTATTGCAACACCCAATAACCTTAGGTACTACAATAAAAGTCTCGTTCTTTAAGATATAACCGATACCAAAAAGGTATGTGTACTGACGGTTATACCACAGTATTCTGCGAACTACTCCCCTTTATTGCTTTGATATTATCACATTAATCTTGCTTTGTCAACTAATAAACTAAAACATATAATTATTTTTCACAAGAAAGAATTTTTATTATATTAAATGCTATTATTTGCTATTTATTATTGACATTTAAGCATTTATATTATATTATAGTAAACGTTGTACAATTATTATAATATGTTATATTTATTACTTTAAACAGGTGGTGATAAGACTTATAATTTTTTAATATTGAATTGAGTGGTATTAACACACTGGAAAGGATGAAAAAGAAATGACAAAATTTACAAAAACCGTTTCATGCATAATGATGGCAAGTTTAATACTATTTATTGTTTTTGCAAATGCATTTACTTCAAATGCAACTATCACTTTAACAGAAAATCAAGTTAAAGCACCTATTGAAAAATATATTGCTGAAAGTTTAAAAAAATATGATACAAGAACTAAATCAACAATATCTTTCAATAATATTGTTGATAATAATAGTAGTTTTTATCAATATGCAAAGCAACTAACCACATTAACTAATAATAGATACAAAAGTTTTCAAAGTTTAAAATTAGATAAAGTAAACTATTATATTGAATACACTAGTTTTAAAAAATGCGAAAATTCATATAATATAGAGGCAAATGTATATGAAGAAAAAAAGTATTCGGACTCTAATATTCCTGGTTATGTTTGCACAAAACACAAATTTACACTTAAAAGCTTAAAAAACAAAGCTATTATTGTAAATGATGTAACTAATTCTGTTGAAGAACAATACTTGCAACATAATTCAAAATCTGATAAAATGGTAGTTAGTAAAGCTATTTCAACAGATAATATTAACATACAAAATGAACTTAAGCGCTCAAAAGCATTAAGTTTTAATAACAAATCTAATAATCATAATTTGATTATTAAAAAGGTTAATAAGTCTAATTTCGGCTTATTATCAAAAGATAGTTCTAATTATAGCAATAATAATTATACAGCAACTGAAAGTACCAATACAACTTTCAAAAAGGGAAAATATCATAAATACAATTTTAATTTTAATAAAATGTATCAATACGCTGAAAAATACAATGCAAGTAGCCCTAAGAAGAAAGCCAATAGGAATACAAATTACGCTAATTTCGACAATATGGGTGGTGATTGTACTAACTATGTTTCACAAATTTTGCGTGCAGGTGGTGCACCACTAGATACTACAGGAAACTATCAATGGTACTATCATAAAATAACAGACAGGTCACCTTCATGGACAGGCGTGAATCAATTGTGCAACTATTTAATTCATAATGATTATATCGGTCCACAAGGTTCAATAATTAAATATGATCAACCTTATGCTGCTAGCAAAGGTGATATTATACAAGTAAAATTTAACGGTAAAAAAACTTTTACCCATTCATTATGGATAACTAGACATCAAACTGGAACAACATCCTGTACTAGAATTGCTTGTCATTCAAATGATAGATGGGAAGATAAGTTAGATTCGATTCCTGGAAGCAAAAGATGGATAAAATTGAAAGGTTACGGTAAAATATCATGAAAATAACAAAAATAATAAGTATAGTTTTTGCTATTATAATTGCAATTTCACTATGTTCTTGCAGTAATGAAAGTAAGGACAATTCTGTATCAGTAACTACTACACAAACAACAACTGTTGACCAATACAAAGAAGTTAAGAACGAAATCAACAGTACAATTCTCCTTTACTGCAACTCTCTAAAAGAACATAATGCTGATAACTTTAATATGTGCTTTGTAAAGGACAAAAGAGAAAACTACAGTAAAGATGACATTACTGCTCTATTTGATACTGTAGAAGAATGTAAATTACAAAAGATTGACTTTGACACATTAGAAAATGTGGGCAATGATAAATTTACAGTTGAAGTATATTATACTATAGTATATTCAAAGGACTATGTTCCTGTTGGCAATCGTAAGGTAGGTAAAAATAACCTCCATGAAAGATTTACCTTTAATAAATCAGATAAGGATTACCTTATCTCTAATATGGAGTATGATTGGTAATTTTTTAGTTCTATTTGTTTTTTCTATTTGTTTTTTAATTTCGTTTGTGCTAATCTATAAATCACCCCACAAACCCTGATTTATCTAACTCACCTATACCCACAATCAAAATTTAAAAAACACAAAAGGCTTATTCATATTATATATATGAACAAGCCTTTTTTATTTTACAATATTTTATATTCGTTTAATTTTTATATTCTTATTTTATCTTTTTATTTAATTACTTTTTTATTCTAAGGTAACTAATTGAAAATAATAATTATTAAAAGCAATTACAAATTCAACCTAAATATTATCAATATCAAAAACGCAACTGCAAATTGAAACTAATATTTTCAATAACAATTTAGTTACTTGCAAGATTTTTTCTTTTATTTAAATAGTCCTCAAGAATAATTGTGGCAGCAACTGTATCAACCAAATTCTTTCTTTTCTTACCTCTTGTATCGGTAAAGTTAAGGTAATTATGAGCAGTTATTGTTGTACCTCTTTCGTCCTGCATATCAACATTAATACCGGACATTTCAGCAAGTTTTTCTGCAAATTCTCTTGCACCCTTTGCAGAGTCCCCCTCACTGCCATCCATATTCTTAGGAAGGCCAACAACAATAAGTTTTGCTTTCTTTTCCTTAGCTAGGTTAGAAATTTTCTCAAGGAGTCTTTCCCTATTATATTCACTAATTTGGGTTAGTGGTGAGCTTAGCATTTCCAGTTTATCACAAATTGCAATACCTGTTCTTGCTTTGCCCAAGTCCACAGCCATAATAATCATATTTATTGCCTTTCTACTTGCAATAATTGTAGTACTTAAAACAGAAAATCTCCTTACTGAAAAATATCGTTAGTAACACTTTCATCGGTTTTTACATACACAGAAAGGTTATTTTCACCATCAGCTTGTGCAATAAAAACATCAGAAATTACTGCACCGTTTTCCTTTACCTTTTCATTTAGCCACTGTTCATCTTTGCCACATTGCTTTAGGTTTTTGTAAAGGATTTTACCGTCCATAATTAATATAGGTTCAGCCTCAGCTTTCTTAGGTTTCATACCCATATCATATGGTGTCAATGGTGCTTTCTCACTTTTAGGAAGTACACTAACCATACCGTTGCTTTCTAAGTAAGCACACTCAATATCCTTAATAGAAAAGTAACCTTGTGCCCTAACTTCTGTTAAGAATTCACCAATATCCAACTTACACTTCAAAAGATTTTTCTTATAGAACTTTCCATTCTTAAAAATAACAGTTGTCTTACCGGAGAAAAATCTCCTTAGTGGCATTGTAGTTAATGAAATGTAAGAAATTGCAACTGCTACCAAACCGTAAATTATCATAGCAGTCAAAGGTTCAAGGACATTGTCCCATTCTTCCGTAGAAAGCTCTGCTGCAATAGAACCGATTGTAATACCGTTAATATAGTCAAAGGTAGATAACTGAGAAATCTGTTTATTTCCCATTAGCTTTGCCAAAATAAAAAGTACAATTATTGAAGTAAATGTTAATACTAAAGTTTTTATTATAACCATAAAATCACCACTACTATTATGATGATTTTATGGTTTATTATTCATTTTACCAAGGCTTTACTGAGCCTGTAATTTCACTTAATGACTTAATGCCATTCTTGTCCATAAATTCTGCAATGCCTTCATTGATTTTGATAGGTGCATATGGGTCAGTGAACATACAAGTACCAATCTGTAATGCAGTAGCACCTGCCATTAACATTTCAATTGCGTCTTGCCACTTAGAGATACCACCCATACCGATAATAGGAATCTTAACAGCATTTGCAGTTTGCCATACCATTCTTACTGCTACAGGGAAAATTGCAGGACCTGACATACCACCTGTGTTGTTCTTAATGATAGGTCTACCTGTATTAATATCAATTCTCATACCTGTTAAAGTATTAATCATAGAAATTGCATCAGCACCATTTGCTTCAGCAGACTTTGCAATTTCTGCAATATCGGTAACATTAGGACTTAGCTTTACAATAAGAGGCTTCTTGCAATGGTCACGAACATACTTTGTAATGTTAGCAACACTTTCGCAAGATGTACCGAAAGCAACACCACCACTTTTAACATTAGGACAACTAATGTTAAGCTCAATCATATCAATATCCGTATCACTTAGTTTTTCTGCCATTTGACCGTATTCTTCCTGAGTGTTACCGGCAATATTTGCAATGATAACTGTACCTTGCTTTTTAAGCCAAGGTAAATCTTTCTCAATAAAATGGTCAACCCCCGGGTTTTGAAGTCCAACTGCATTTAGAATACCTGAAGGAGTTTCTGCAATTCTTGGTGGTGGATTACCAAGTCTTTTCTTTAAGGTAATACCCTTACAAGAAATACCACCTAAATTTGATAAATCATAAAAATTACTGTACTCATGACCAAAACCAAAAGTACCTGATGCTGCAATCAGTGGACTGTTAAAGTCAACACCTGCAACCTTTACTGATAAATCTGCCATTAAAATACAACCTCCTTGCTATCAAATACCGGACCGTCTTTACATACATGAACATAGTCGTTTGTACCGTTTCTCTTAACTTCACAAGCACAAACCAAACAAGCACCAATACCACAACCCATTCTTTCTTCAAGGCTAATTTGGCAAGGTACATTATTTTCGTTACAAATTTCAGAAATTGCTCTTAACATTGGCATAGGGCCACAAGCACAAACTTCATCAATTTCATCTAACTTTCTCTTTAATACATCAGTTACAAATGCCTTCTCACCTGCTGAACCGTCATCTGTAGTAAGGTAAAGTTCACAATTATCTTTACGGAAATCACTCTGTAAAATTACAAGGTCTTTGTTTCTGAAACCTGTAATTACAATTGGCTTTTCCTTTTGCTTAGATGCATATAGCATTGGAGGTACACCAATACCACCACCGATAAAGCAATATCTCTTTTCAGGTTTAATATCAAAGCCATTACCAAGTGGTGCAATAATGTCAAGTTCTTCTCCTACCTTAACTTTAGATAGAATTTCAGTACCCTCACCCTTTACTTGATAAACAAGTCTTAGGCAAGATTTATCTGCATCACAAATAGAAATTGGTCTTCTAAGAACTTTTCCCGGTACAAGAATATGTGCAAACTGACCCGGTTTTGCCAGAACTGAAAGTTCGGAATTTTCAACCCACATATCAAAAATTCCTGTGGCAATTTCTTCATTTTTAATTACCTTAAACTTTTGTGCATCGTAACTCATAATTTCTCCTTAATAACTTAATTTAACTGTAACTACAGATAAGTTTTCTTTCTTAATAATAGAAACACCTGACTTATCAATATAGTTACTTGGGTACATTGAATTTACTGTATCAATATAAGTAAAGAAAAGTTGATCACCTGAAACGAATAATTGATCAACTGCACCGTTATATTCCAGATAAACAGGATCAATATAAATATGGAAATACTTTTCTTTATTATTTGCTGCATTATAAAGTGCATTTGTCATTTCATCATTTTGATAACTGTACAAATCAGTAAAATGCACTGCCTTCTTTACATAATAGTTTTCTTCTGTACTGTCACATTCAGGTACAGAAAAATTAAAGTTAATAGCCTTTACACCGTTAGTACCGTTAACCTCATCACTTGAACATTTTGAATAAACTTTGCTGATTGTATGGTCTTTCTTTAGCTGACTTTCTGTAATATTAAAGTAGTCATAACGGCTATATTCCTTGCCGTCATCCCAGCTAATATCTGTATAGTACCAGTTGCCCTCTATCTTCACTGCATTCCACATATGAAGTTCCTGACTGCCTTTACCTACTATACCTTTACTTTCAATACCAAGTTGAGATAGTAAATAACCAAATGCCTTTGCATAACCCTCACATACTGCATTGCCGTTTACAATTGCACCATAAGGTGTAAATGCCAAGTAATCATCATCTGAGTCCTTAACATCATCATCGTATTTACATCTGTCAATAATATAATTATGTGCTAAAAGTTCAAGAGAAAAATCATCAAGTCCGTATTCAACAGAATTAATAAACTTATTTACTTCTTTATTAAGTTTATTTTGCATTGTCTTGATTTTTTCAGGTGGCTCATAACTATACAGTTGTATTGCAGTATAACCCTCAGTATTGCTAAAACCAAATTTATCTGTTAGCCAAAATAACATAGGATTATCCTCTTTTACAGCAGTAATTACAAGTCTGATTTCTGCTTGAGTTAGGACAGTATTTTCCATATTTACGATACTGCAAGGATAAATGTCATTTTCATCTTTTTCTTCGGCAACAGAATTTGTACTTTCCAATACCAAATCATAGAATTTTCTTTGGTCATCAGTTTGTAAAGAATCGTAACCGTTCTTGATTTCTATAGGAGTATAGTAATCACTTTTTTCTGACTGCTTTATATCTATATCTTTATAATCTGTATCGTCTTTATCTTTATTTAAATTTTCATTTGAAACAGTAGTTGTAGTTGTTTTATTTTCGGTAGCTTTTGAGTTTTTTCCACAACCTGAAAAACCACACAACAACACACAACCCATAAACAAAGCTAATATTTGTTTTTTCACAATTATTCCTCTTTTCGTTACATTTTATTATACGATATAGGTTATAAATCATAATTCTATATTAGCATTATAATTTTCTGTTACAAGTGTTTTTTATCTAGTATTTTCCTAATCACATTAAAAATAAAATTAAGAAATTTTCAAAAATGCAATAATTGCATTGATAGGTTTTTCATTTTTCCCTACAATTTTATATAGTCATTTCCCCGTAATGACTAAAAAATATAAGGAGGAAAATATGGATATAAAACACCAATCAATCATTCTTGATGTAAACAAGGCAAATATTTTGCCAAATATTATTGCACATCAAGGTGATCAAAAAACAAGATTCATTGATGTAACACTAACAATGTCCGGTGAAGAACTAATCCTAAATGATAGCTACAGAGCCATTCTTAAAGCCTCAAACAATGGTGAAGTAAAGGCTATTAATGACTGTGAAATTGATTTAGAGCAGAACATTATTATTGTTGAATTAACAAGTACAATGCTTGATACTGCCGGTTTCCTAAATTGTGAAATAACAGTAGTGGATGAAGATAAATACATAACTTCACAGAACTTTCTTGTGGAAGTTTCTCTCAGCACAGTAAGTGATGAAGATGAAATTGAAACTTCAAAGGAATACGGTACACTGGTTAGACTTATGAATGAAGTATCTAAAATTGAAAGTGATGCAAAGGTAGTTAAGGATATAATCAGCCACCTAGCTGAAATTACAGATATTGATGCACTTGTAAATAGCAAGGCTGATAAGGGAACTGTTGAAAAAGAGTTAGCTAAGAAAGCTGACACAACAGACCTTGATACAAAGGAAAATATATCTAACAAAATTGATACAATCAACTTTCCCAGCACAACCTACTATCCATCAAGTAAAGCAGTATGGGACTATGTAAATTCTAAAATTTCAACACTAATCAATGATATTGAAAATCTGAAAAATAACAAAGTTAATATTACTGACTTTAACATTTTTAAGGACTCTACAAACAGCAATATTTCTACAAATTCAACTAATATTGAAAATCTCAAAAATGAATTAGCTGAGAAAAATAAAAAGATTAATGACCTCTCAATTAAAGTCACAACGGATAAAGCCGGTAATACCACTATTAGTGATAGTAGTAACAACAATATTGTTGGATTAAATATGTATGGTAAAACAACTCAAAGTACAACACCTACACCAACCAATCCCGTTGCTATTAAGGATATTAACAATCCTAAAATTACTGTTACAAATGATAGTGATAGTCAAAGTATTAATATTCAATGCACATTAAGAGGTATAGGAAATGTGTGTGATACTCTAACAGTAAATAGCGATGGCACAGGTTACATAACACAAAGATTATTTGCTGAAAGAATCACTTCACAGAGAAAGTCAACCAGCTACGAATGGAATTATTCAAAAGCAACCCATAGATTTTTCAGAAACGACTATTCATATTCATTTGATGTGAAAGACAACAAGCCTTTAATTTTGTGTAGTCACCTTGATGTAGGAGAAAATGAAAAGAATACTGATTTTGATAATTCAATAGGTTGGATAAATGTTGGTGGTGTTGGAATTGCAATCAGAATGACTGAATTTGATGGTGATATTGCAAAATTTAAAAAGTGGCTTGATGACAATGAAGTGTATGTTGTAGCACCACGGTCAAAACCCATTACCCTTAATTTGTCAAAAGATGAAGTAGATAAAATACTGTCACTTCATACCTATAATCCAAGTACAACAATTGTTGCCGATACTGATTTTGAAGCAACTTATATTGCCGATACAAGGAAATACATAGACAGTAAAGTCAGCTAAAAATCACTACTACAATAATATTTCATAAAATGTAATACCATTGGAACAGAAAAATCAAGAATAAAAAGTTCCCATTTTATCAAAAACATCCTGTATGGGAACACAAGTAAAAATATAAAGAAGGGATTTTATGAGTGGAGAAGTAGTTGTTGCTTTGATAACACTTTTAGGTTCGGCTATCGGTACAATCGGTGGTATTTTTGCAACAAACAAAATGACTGCTTACAGAATAGAACAGCTAGAGAAAAAGGTTGACAAACACAACCAAGTAGTTGAAAGAATGTACGAAGCAGAAAAAAATATTTCTGTCATTTCGGAAGAAATCAAAAATGTAAATCATAGAATAGAAGAACTAGAACATTAGGAGGAATATATTTGAAAAATTTTAAACAATGGCTAAAGTGTGCTACTGTCAGAGCCGTAAAAACTATAGCACAAACTGCAGTTTCTACCATTGGTGTTACTGCAATGTTGGATGAAGTAAACTGGGTTGCAGTAGTTTCTGCTTCCCTACTTTCGGGAATTTTATCTATGCTTACTTCAATCTCAGGATTACCGGAAGTAAAGGAGAACAATACTAATGCAAAAGGCAATTGATGTTAGCAAGTGGAACGGTGACATTGACTACACCGGTGTAAAATCAATAGGTATTAACAATGTAATTATTCAATGTGGTTACGGAATGGAAAGTAATCAGAAAGACCCATATTTTGATAAAAATTATAGAAAAGCAAAAGAAAATAAAATGCGTGTTGGTGTGTATCACTACAGTTATGCAAAATCAGTTAATGAAGCAAGGAAAGAGGCAAATACCTGCCTAAAATGGATTAAAGGTAAGGACCTTGACTTACCGATTTATATAGATATGGAAGAAGAGAATTTGACCTATTTAGGCAAAGAAATTCTAACTAAAATTGCAATTGAATTTTGCAAAGTAATTGAAAAATCCGGATATAATGCCGGTGTATATGCCAATGCAAACTGGTTCAAGAATTATTTAAATTATAATGAAATCAAGAAAAATTACAGCATTTGGCTTGCACAATATGGAGATAAAAAAGATTTTAGTTGTGACATTTGGCAATACACTTCGCAAGGTAAAATCAGAAAAAATGCAAGTAACTTTGATATGAACTATATCTATAAAAATCCTGTTATTTATGTAACAGTGAAGAAGAAAACAGGACTTTATAAATATGGATACAGAGATTATATTACCGGAACAAGTAAAGTAAAAAGAACTGTTGAGAAAGGAACAAAGCTAAAATGGATTTATGATGATATGTACGGTTGGTCAAAAGTACAGTATCAAGGAAAGGATTATTTCGTTACAAATTCTGTTCTAAACAGAAGTAGCCTTTCAACATTTCCTAAGGAAGTTTTGAAAAAAAACACCAAGGTATATGTAATTAAAAATAACAAAATCAAGAAATCAAAAGTTTTAAGAAAAGGTAAAAAAATAACCCTTGTGTGTACCTTTGAAAATGGTAAATTCAAGGGCTATGACTACCTTTCCTCAGGTATAAACAGATACCTGAGAAAGTAATTTTATAGTTAGTTTTATGTGCAATTCGTTTTTACAATAATCAAAAAAGAAGAACAAGAATCTTTATAACAACTCTAAGGGGCAGTGTATTCACTGCCCCTTCACTATAGTTTTATCTTTATTAAACTACAGTTCATTAATTCTTTATAGCTGAAATTTCGGCTTATTATTTAACTGAGTTTTCGTAGCTTTCAATCATTTTCTTAACCATATTACCACCGATCTGACCTGCCTGACGGGATGTTAGGTCACCGTTGTAACCGTCCTTTAGGTTAACACCTACTTCTGATGCAGCTTCCATCTTTAGCTTATTAAGAGCAGCCTTTGCTTCCGGTACATTAATCTTGTTATTTGAGTTTGACATATAAATTTTTCCTTTCTTCTCAGCATATTCACCTTAAGAATTATTCATTTATTCTATGAATATTATATTCTTATAGTGAAAGAATACTGAATGTTGTTTCTTTTTCTATCTGTATTTTTAAGCAACAATTTCTTGTTGCAATAGTATTGTATGAGTATATAAACGAAATATTAAATGCAAATTTTGTTTTTTATTTTGCAAATTTTTGGGCAAAAAAATAAGGACTTAAAAAGTCCTTAAATTCACAAAATAATAAAATCAATTATTTGTTAGCCATATTTTCCATTTTCTTTGCGTGATGTTTTAGAGCAGTGAATGTTTCATCACTGATAACATGTTCAATCTTACAAGCATCAGCAGCTGCTACTTTTTCATCAACACCTAGTTTTCTAAATAATGCAGTTAGTACAGTATGTCTTTCATAAGTTTTCTCAGCTACTTCCCTACCTAAATCAGTAAGAGTAAGGTGACCGTCACTGTTAGCAGTAACATAACCACCGTCTTTCAGCAGTCCCATTGCTCTACTTACGCTAGGCTTTGAGTAACCTAAGTATTCACCAACATCTATAGAACGAACATAAGGGTGTTCTTTACTAAGTACATATATTGATTCCAGATACATTTCGCCTGATTCTTTTAGTTGCATAAATAAAAACCCTCCTAAAATAAGGTTATATATATTTTAACATATATATATACTTTATGCAAACATTATTTATGCAAATTTTACTTTATATTAACAAAAGCCACCTACTAGATGATAGGTGACTTTTGATTTATAAATTTACTTTACATTTACTTTTAGCTTTAGAGTTCTAACGCCGTTAACCTTAACCTTTAGATTAGCAGTACCCTTTTTCTTACCTACAATGAAAATTTCATTTGTTTCCTTAGCTTTTGCTACAAATACAATAACATTCTTTTTGTTGCCTGTGCACTTAATAGCAATGCTTGGTACTTTGCCTTGTACTCTAACTACTGTGCTATTGCCCTTTTTTATATTAACATTAGCTTTTGATAATTTTGATGCAGTAGTTACAGATATTTTAGTAGTAAGTTTTTTACCATTAGTTAGTGTAGCAGTAACTTTTGTATTACCCTTATTTAAACCGGTTACAACACCCTTATTGTTAACCTTTGCTACCTTATTATTAGACACTTTATAGCTCTTTACAGTACCATTAATCAACTTAACAGCAACATTAGCACCGGACTTTACAGAATATTTTGAACTTAAGAATCTTGCTGATGTTGGGTCATATACTTTCTTGCCATCCTTATAAGCAGTAAAATGGATAATATTCTTGCTATCAACCTTATTTAGCAAGGAAATAACCTTAGCTATACTAATATTATCTTTTTCATAACAATAACGAAGTGGCTTTACTGTATTATTCTTTACAACAAATAAACCTAAAGCATCAGGATACATTGTGTAATACTCAAAAGTATAATCATCTAATTCCATTGTTTCAGATGATGTATCAGGATCAGGGCCTTGAGCACTACCATAAAAGATTGTATTATTACCGACTTTGCCTAAATTGATAATACCGTAGTCAGCATTACTGCTAGGATTTTTGTAGTAGTTTTTTGTCATATAATTATAAAATATATCATATGGTGTTTTTTTCTTTGAGGACTCAGTTCTGTCACCATAAACCAAATCGCTTAACAGATAGCTTGACATACTGGTAATTTCATCTGAAGATGCCAGTTTATAAATTTGGTCTTTAGTTAAGTACAACTCAGCATTAGGAAGACCAAAGCAATAGTAAGAATATCTGTATTGACCTTCACCTAATATGTCATCAACAATTTTCTTGTCAATTACATTATAGGTTCTAATGCTACCTAAATCAGTAAACCAAGTATCAACATAGATTTCTTCTGTGTCAGTAGCTTCAGCTATTCTTTGCTTTAACTTATCGCTAAACTTACTTGTTACATCTTTTTCTGTTTCATCAGCCATTACAACAACCATTGTAGAAAATACCATCATAATAGATAATGTGATTGATATTAATTTTTTCATAGAATTACCTCCAATTTTAAATTATTAGAATTTTCTTATATAAATATTATAATCTTTTAATATTATAAACGATAGAGCAAAAATAACTAAAATTTGGCACTTTTTTTGTGCAACACTATATTTTTTCTAAGTATTTTTATTTAATATATACAATATCAATATACTTATTTAAGCATATCGCCAAAAGTATTTAACTAATCATACAAAAGAAATATCCCCCATAATTTGGGGGATTTCTCTTTACAAGGGGTTATATAAATAAATAAATAGGAGTTGGGCATTTTATTCTATGAAAATCACTTTTCATAAACACACTTTATAAACACATTTTTAATAATGATAAAATCAATTAAAAACAAACTTAGTAGTCTGCTTATACTTTTCATTTGCTTTAATAACAGTTGTAGGGAAAATATCCTGATTTACTGCATCAGGGAAACCCTGAGTTTCAAAGCAAATACCTGAGTTTTCTTTATATGCCTTGCTATGTTTACTTTCTGTGAAAGGTACATCAACATAGTTAGCTGAATAAATATGAACACCTTTCTGTGTTGTGTAGCACTTTAGGTTAATGCCGGTTTTCTCACCGATTAATGATGATGCAAGTACAAGGTCATCACCGTTATGATTTAGCACAAACATATGGTCAATACCTTTTGCAAGGCTAATTTGTATATCACTGCTGTTTAGTGCAGTTTCAACTTCCTTAAATTCACTAAAGTCAAATGGACTACCCTTAGTAGGAGTAATCTCACCTGTTGGAATTAGGTTTTTGTTAATAGGAATATAGCTTTTTGAGTTCACTTTCAGTAGGTGGTTTCTAACACTACCACTGGTGTCACCATTAAGGTTAAAGTAAGAATGGTTTGTCATATTACAAACAGTATCTTTGTCAGAAACTGCACCATACTCTATTGTTAAGGTACTGTCATTGTCAAAGGTATATTTTACTTTTACCTTTAGGTTACCGGGATAACCCTCTTCACCATCAACACTTGTCATTGTAAATACAACACTGTCATTCACAATTTTAGTATTCCATAGCTTTCGGTTAAAACCTACATTGCCACCATGAAGATGGTTGTTGCCGTTGTTAATAGGCAAAGTATATGCCTTGCCCTTTAAAGTAAATTTACCGTTAGCAATTCTGCCACAACATCTGCCGATTGTACCACCGAAGTAAGTACCGTTATTTTCGTAATCTGCAATATGCTTATAGCCTAGCACAACATCAGTTAAGTTGTCATCCTTATCCTTAATCATTAAGGATGCAATAGTTGCACCATAGTCACATACTGTTACACTTTCACCTATATTATTAACAATAGTATATAGGTGAGTATTTTCACCTTTTGAAGTTGTTTCAAAATCCCTGATTTCTACCTTTGACATTATTTTCACCTGCCTATTACAATGTTTCAATAAACTTTCTAAATGCTTTTTTGCCACTTTCGTTTCTCTTAAATACACCTGCATCTTTAAGTACATTTAAGAACACTTCACCGATTTCTTGGTGGAGAATTTCATCAATATTTTCTTCATTGATTGAACTGTATTTCTCAGTAAATTCATTTACCCAATCAGTATGTTTACTGATTTCTTCAATACCGGAAATATCCTTACCCTTCAGAATTGCATCCTTTAGCATAGCCATTTCTTTCTTTAATCTTGATGGCAAAACTGCAAGTCCCATAACTTCAATAAGACCGATATTCTCTTTCTTAATATGGTGTAAATTTTTGTGTGGATGGAATACACCTAATGGGTGTTCCTCAGTAGTAATATTATTTCTCAGTACAAGGTCAATTACATACTTACCATTCTTGGTGAAAACAATAGGTGTAATTGTTGAGTGTCTTTCACCGTCAGTTTCAGCAAAGATGAAACTATCTTCATCAGTATAGTTTCTCCATTTATTAAGGATATGTTCTGAAAGTTTAATAAGACTGTCGGTATCTTCACCTGTAAGTCTAATAACTGACATAGGCCATTTTACAATTCCACATTCCACATTTTCGTAACCTGATACAGAAAACTTTTCTTCTACATCAGCTTTGTTAAGTGCAAAGTTATATCTGCCGCCTTGGAAATGTTCATGAGTAAGAATTGAACCACCAACAATAGGCAAATCGGCATTTGAACCAATAATGTAATGCGGGAACATTTTGATAAAGTCAAATAGCTTTCTAAATGTTGATGAGTCAATAACCATAGGTGTATGTTCACCGTTAAAAACAATACAATGTTCATTGTAATAAACATATGGTGAATACTGCATATACCACTGACTGTTATCAAGGGTTATAGGAATGATTCTGTGGTTACTTCTTGCAGGATGGTTAATTCTACCGGCATAACCTTCATTCTCTTTACATAATAAGCACTTTGGATAGCTTGATTGCTTTTGTAACTTTGCCTGAGCAATAGCCTTAGGGTCTTTCTCAGGCTTAGAAAGATTAATAGTAATATCAATGTCACCATATTCTGTGGAGGTTTTCCACTTTAAATCTTTCTTTACTCTATATCTTCTGATATAGTCGGTATCTCTGCTAAACTTATAATAATAATCAGTAGCCTTTACAGGAGAAACATTGTAGTTACTCCAAAATTCTTTAATAACTTCTGATGGTCTTTTTACCATTGTACTCATAATTCTAACATCAAATAAGTCACGATATGTAACTGTATTCTCAGGAATTAAATTTCTTTCATAAGCATAGTCAAGTAGACCACTTAAAATTTCTTCAAGGTTACTTTCAGAGTCATCAGTAAGTTCTGCATTACTGTCATCAGGTTCATCCATCTTATATAAATCAAGTAACTGATTGATAGTATAGATAGTATCTTCTTTTTCTATAAGACCTGTGTTTAGTCCATAAGAAACTAATCGTAAAATCAAACTATATAAACTTGTTTTCATTGCTAAAACCTCACTTACTGTATCCGTTAGGATGGGTAGAATGCCACTTCCAAGCTGTACTGATAATTGTATCTAGGCTGTCATATTCAGGACACCAACCAAGAACTTTCTTTGCCTTATCACTTGAAGCAATAAGTACTGCAGGGTCACCTGCTCTTCTACCTTCTTCAACAACTTTAATGTCCTTGCCTGTAACTTCCTTTGCTTTTTCAATAACTTCTTTTACTGTAAAGCCTACACCGTTACCTAGGTTGAAAATATCACTTTTGCCACCATTAACAAGGTACTGTACTGCAAGGATATGAGCCTGTGCTAAGTCTGTAACATGGATATAATCCCTTACACAAGTGCCATCTTTAGTGTTGTAATCTGTACCAAAAATGCTGATGTGGTCACGCTTACCGGTGGCAGTTTGTAGGATAATGGGGATTAGATGAGTTTCAGGAGAATGAGCCTCACCGATTTCACCACTAATATGAGCACCACAAGCATTGAAGTATCTTAGTGATACATAATGAAGGTTGTGAGCCTTTTCTACCCAATAGAACATTCTTTCCATTGACTTCTTTGTTTCACCGTAACAGTTAGTTGGATTAGTAGGGTCTGTTTCTAGGATAGGTGTTCTTTCAGGTTCACCATAAGTTGCAGCAGTTGAAGAAAATACAACCTTGTCAATGTTGTGAGCAACTAAAGATTGTAACAACACCTTAGTACCGTTAAGGTTATTGTCATAGTACTTAAGTGGGTTTGTCATACTTTCACCAACTAAAGAATTAGCTGCAAAGTGAATTACTGCATCAATGTCTTTTTCATTATCAAGAACATTGTCAATATCTTCTCTGTTTCTAAGGTCACCCTTATAAAATTTGGCATCAGGATGAACTGCCTCTATGTGACCTGTTTCCAAATTGTCAAATACAACTACACTGTGACCTTGTTCAATAAGTCTATATACTGTATGTGAGCCTATATAACCAGCTCCACCTAAAACCAAAATTTTCATAAGTTTCCTCCTTAAATTACTCTGATACCACCGTATTTTCTAATCTTTAGAATATGACAAGAATTTTCTCCAAATACATTGTCAATAAATGACTTGTAGCTATCTACAAAGTCGTTGTGTACAAATGCCTGAATTGTACCGGCAAAGCCACCACCATGAACTCTGCATACACCATATGTTCTCAGTAGGCTTTCGCTTAGTGCAAGGGCAATTGACATATTCTGATGTTGTACATCTCTGTTTGTATAAACATTTTGCAGATACTTAAATGATGAGTTACCTGACTTTTTGATTGCATCTAGGAATTCATCAAACTTACCCTTTTCAAGGGCATCAACTGCGTTTTGAACATTCTTTTCTTCTGTAAAGAAGTGGAATGCTCTAAGAGCAGGTCTGTCACCTACTGCCTCTCTAATGTTAGCAAGGTGAAGATAAAATTCGTTTGAGTCACATTCTCTAAGAACTTCCTTGCCCATATAGTTTGCAACCTTCTTCATTTCAGAAGGAATCATTGCATAGTCATCAGTAAGGTCAACATGGTCACCCTTGGTATCTACAATACATAGGCTGTAATTATACTGTTCAAAATCTGTAGTGATTTTCTTTACAATAGGCTTTTCAGGGTTTTTAAAATCAATATTGATAATACCACCAACTGAACAAGCCATCTGGTCCATAAGACCACAAGGTTTCTTGAAATATACATTTTCTGCAAATTGAGAAATCTGTGCAATTTCTACTGAGTCAATTTTCATATCATTGTATAGGCCTGAAATAATTGTACCGATAATTACTTCAAAAGCAGCAGAAGAAGAAAGTCCTGCACCAACAAGTACATCACTTGTTGCATAAGCATTAAATCCACCGATTTTGTAACCTTTATCCTTAAGACCTTTTAGTACACCTCTGATGAGGCTGACTGTGGTGCCTGCCTCATCATCGTTAATTCTTAAGTCGTTAATATCAAGTGTAATCATATCGTAACCGTCAGATACAAGTTTGATAATGTTGTCGTTATGCTTTGATGCAATAGCGATTGTATCTAGGTTAATTGAAGTTGCAAGAACCTTACCGTGCTGATGGTCTGTGTGGTTACCACAAACCTCACTTCTACCCGGTGCACTAAAGATTTCTACATTGTCAGGGCAAAAGATTGTTTCGTACTGTTCAATAGCATTGATGTATCTTTTCTTCTGATAATCAAGTACATTTTCATCTACATAAACATCTTTAAATACATTGTCGTATTCACCGTTAGATATTTTAGTAATAGCTTCCTTAGTGTTAATCATTACTTAGCACCTACCTTTAAAGTATCTTTAGCTGAAAAACGTGATGGTTCTGTAACACCGTTTTCGTTAATTTCTTCTGTCATATCAATCTTGCCTTCTCTTCTGGCTGTGATAGTATTGATAATTCTCTTTAGCATATTGTCATGTAGCTTATACTTTTTCTTATATACTACATAAGCGATTAGCATACAAACTGCAGGAACAATGCACATTAAAGCACTGATTGATGCAACTGTTGCAAATGACTGTTCCTGACCCGGAACATACTTTGTACTACCTAGAGCAGCACCGATACCAAGAGCAGTTAAAGCTGCTGTAAACTTAACAATTAGTGTCTGTAGTGAGAATACAACACCTTCGTTTCTAACACCAAGTTTGTATTCACCATAGTCAACAACATCAGCAAGGAATACTGTTGCACAACCAAGTTCAAGACCTGTACCAAGTTTTACAATAACACCTGAGATTGAAGTTAGTACAACATTGTTTGGAGCAAATATACCAACAAATAGTAGCATAATCAGACCAAAAGCAGGAAGTGTACAAGCAAGTAGGAATGATGTTTTTCTTGAAAGCATCTTAGCTACCTTAGGGAATACAATCAAACCAACAACTTCAGCAATAGATGCACTAATCATAAATGATGACATCATATCGGTATTACCACAAACATATTTAAAGTAATATGTTGCAACACCCATAATGCACTGAATACCAATGTTGTATAGGAAAATTAGTGTAACAGCCCATCTTAGCTGATCATTCTTACCGATAATCTTAAAAATATCTTTGAACTTAACCTTCTGTTCAGGAACTGATTTGTCCTGACCCTTAGGTAGGTTAATAACTGTAATACCGATTGTTAGGATAAATACTGCTGCAATAATTAAAGCAAAACGGTGATAACCTGCTTGGTTAGTTGTGCCACCACTAAGTGCGTCAATAATCTTTACACCAAAACCGGCAATAATTAGTGACTGACCGATACTTGCGAAAATTCTAGGTAAAACTGAAACCTTTTCTCTTTCTTCAGGGTTAGTAGTTAGGTTAGGAATAATTGACCAATAAGGAATATCCATAATTGTGTAAGTCATACCCCACATAATATATGCTGCAGTAGCAAATACACAAAGGGCAACACCACTTAGGTGGAAATCTGTAAACAATACTACAAATACTACTGAGTTAACAAGTGTACCGATTACAAGCCAAGGAATGAACTTACCCCATCTTGACCTTGTATTGTCAACAATCATACCCATAAATAGGTCGTTAAATGCGTCCCATAGTTTTGCAACAAAGAACATTGCACCGATAAATACAGGATTTACTTTGATAATATCTGTAAAGTAAATCATTGAGAATGTGGCAATCATACCGTAAATCATATCTTTACCTAAAGCACCAAATGCAAAGGTATATTTGATTCTTGCAGGAATCTTGCCGTCAAGTCTGCGTTCAGAACTGCGTTTCATAAAAATCCTCCTTAAATATAAAAAATGAAACTCACCGTGCAAAATGCATAAAAGAAATTAATATTATTAATTATTAATATGCCTTTTGCTTATCTGTTAACTAAATTATATGTTTTGTTTCATAAAAAGTCAATAGTTTTAGTAAACAAAATTAAAGTTTATCTATTTTTCACTAAACAACCCTTGCATATTTAGTAAATATTCACTATAATAAGAGTAGAGGTGATGTATTTGGCTACTATTAGAGATGTAGCAAAGAAAGCTAATGTTTCTGTTGCTACTGTTTCAAGGGTACTAAACAATGACACAACACTTAGTACTTCTATTGAAACCAGACAAAAAGTCTTTGCAGCAGCAAAAGAACTAAATTATGTTAAGAAAAAGCGAACAGTATCAGCTCCCACCTGTGTTATCGGCATTTTACAATGGTTCTCATCTAAGCAAGAGATTGAGGACAACTACTACTTCTTGATGCGTCAGGGGATTGAGGACTACTGTTCTAAGAATAATATAAATATTGTAAGGACTTTCAAAACAGATGTTAACTATATGGAAGCACTAAACGATGTTGACGGTATAATTTGTTTAGGAAAGTTTAGTAAACAAGAAGTAGAAAATTTACGAAACTTAAACAGTAATATTGTTTTTCTAGATATGATTGTTGAGAATATTGAAATTACTTCTATCTCACTTGACTTTAGACAAGCAGTTAACGATGCAGTTAACTATCTATATAACCTAGGTCACAGGGATATAGGTTTCTTAGGTGGTATTGAGGAGCTTGAGGATGGTACAGTTTATCCTGATAAGCGTTTATCAGCTTTTGAAAATGCTTGTGAAAATAAAGGTATTAGCTACAAAAATTATATTTTACAGGACAAGTTCACTACTGCATCCGGTTACAGTATGATGAAAGAACTTATTGAAAGTGAAAGAGTACCATCAGCAATTTTTGCAGCAAGTGACCCTATAGCTATCGGTGCTATGAGGGCATTACAAGAAAATGGCTACAAAATTCCTGAAGATGTTTCTATTATCGGTTTTGATAATACTGAACTTTCAGGATACACTAACCCACCACTAACCACAATGAATGCACCGGTTTATGCAATGGGTATTTATGGTATAGAGGTTATCAATACTATGTTACATTCTAAGAACAACAAGCTACTTTCTCCTATGAAAATATATATGCCTTGTCCTATCAAAATCAGAAATTCATGTGGAAAGCCACAACAGTAAAAGTATAAAGAAACACCCACCAAAAAATTGGTGGGTGTTTTTCTGTTAGTTACTTTATTAAATTTACAAATAATAATTACTTAATAACCTGGTAATTAAGTTTACATTTCTTAGCATATTTATGACCTACAGAATTCTTATAAACCTTTACCTTAAAAGGATTTACCTTAGGGGTAATACAGTTACCATCCCAATCAATATCACTATAAACACCAATTGCATCCTTGCCTATTTCTTTAACTGACTTAGGAATTGTTAAAGTGGATAACTTAGTGTCATCATGTAGTGCATAATCATTAATATAAAGTAGTCCTTCAGGTAATGTAACCTTCTTTAAATTTTCACACAAATCAATTGCACCAGTACCAAGAATTCTTGTACCCTTCTTTACAGTAACTTGTTTTAAGTTTTGCTTAACACTTATTAGTGCATTGCCACAATATAAGTAACCGTTTTTCCAATTTGAGTCAGTATCATTAAATTCTGTATCATCAAAAACTTGCTCACCAATGTAAGTTAATCTTTGTGACAGAGTTACATTTTTCAATCTATAACAATGGGCGAATGCATTATCTTCTATTCTCTTAACTGAGTTTGTCATTTTGATAGTCCTTATAGAACTGCTTTCACTAAATGCATTTTCAGCAATTTTATAAACAGTCTTAGGAACATTATAAGCAGAATTTTTCTTACCAAGTGGATAAATAGCAAGAGTTTTCTTTGACTTAGTAAACAATATGCCATCAATTGAAGTGTAGGTTTTGTTGTTTTTGTTAACATTAATTTTTGTTAATTTGCTACATTTTATAAATGGGTTAGCCAAAATTTTTCTAACCTTTTCAGGGATAGTGATTGTTGTTAGACTTTCACAACCACTAAAAGCGTCATTTTCAATAGTTCTTAGGTTATTAGATAATTTAACAGTTTTTAATTTAACACATCCAGAAAAAAGACCACCAGGAATTACTGTGATGCCTTTTCCTAAAGTTACTTTCTTTAAGCGTTCACCTGTTTCAAGCCAACCAATATCAGTAACACCGTCTTTAACAATAATTTCTTTAGCATTATAAGTTACAGACTCAGGTATTTCTCTAGTCATCTTACCCTTACCGTAAATAGTAAGAACATTGTTCTTGTAAGTCCATTTTACATTCTTACCACACTTGCCACTTTTAGTTGAAGATGCAGATACTGATACATTGTTGCTTGTTGCTGCACTTGTAGTTAGTGGCATAACTGTAAACACACTGCTTACAATCAACATTGCCATAACTAATGCAAATCCTTTTTTGAAAAGTTTCATTTAATCATTTCCTTTCTTGTGTAACTTTTTCTGAATCATCTTCATTTTTACCTGTTACATATATAACACTTTTCAACTTTCCAAAAGGTTACATAATTTTGAAACTTTTTAAAAAATTTTTATACTAAAACATACCATAGCAAATTTATTCCTAAGAAAACTAAATTCATAAAAGTAAATACAATTATATATCTTGAAATTTTAATATTTTCATTTTGTAAAAACTTAAATGAAATCAAACTTGCCATAGATGCAATTAGTGTACCCAAACCACCGATATTCACACCAATAAGCAATGCACTGCCATTGTCGGTAAACTTAGAAAGCAAAATACTTGCCGGAACATTTGAGAAAATTTGACTTGATAATACACCAACCCATACTTCATTACCGATAATTATTCCTTGTAAAAAATTATGTATATATTCTATATTACCTAAATTACCTATAAAAATAAATAAAAATACAAATGTAAAAATAAGACTATAATCAACCTTTATCAGTGTTATTCTGTCAAGAGATAAAATTGCAATTAACAAAACACCCAATAATACTCTGTAGTCCAAAATTTTGAACACACTAAACAAAGCTAAAATAAATAGTATCCCATACATAATAGGCAAGAAAGAATTTTTGCTACCCTTTACCCTATTAAGTTCTTTTTCTACTGTAATGCTTTCATTTCCTACAAATAGGGATAATACAACTAAAAGCACCAATGACAACACAGAATAAGGAATTATAGCAATTATAAATTCATCAATATTCATATTGTAGTTAGAAAACAAATAAAGGTTTTGTGGATTGCCGATAGGTGTTGTCATACTACCTAAATTTGCAGATATTGTTTCAAGCGTTACAATATAAATCAGTTTACTTTTCTGATGAGATATTTCTAACAAAATTATGGTAAAAGGCACAAATGTTATAAGTGTCACATCATTAGTAATAATCATTGAAATAAAGAAACACAATAAAACTAATGTAACAGTAACTCCCCTAATAGTATGAACTTTATGTACTAACTTTTCTGCCAATAATTTGAATAAGCCCAACCTATTAAGACCGGCCATTATTGTCATTAAACAAAACAGTAGTCCTAATGTTCTCCGGTCAATATAGTCAATATACCTTTCACTAGGTGGAACAAAAAACATAGAAATTATTGCCAATACAAAAGAAATAATCAGTACAATTTCTTTCTTTACAAAATCAATTACTCTATTCATATAATCTTCCTAAAATTTATTTCCATACTATTTTAGCCTATAATCCGTAATAATACAACAAAAGCTACCCATAACTATGGGTAGCTAAATAATAAAACTTAAATTATCTATTTAGTGGTGGGATTTCTTCTTCGTCATAAGTTGCATCACAATACAGACAATGATATGACTTTTGACCATAACTATCATTAGTAGGTTCTAAGTCAACTACCTTTTCATCAGTCCAACAATGGCCAAGTGCCGGTATTACAATTTCTTCAGTTTCGTCACAATACTTGCACATTCTAACAACAAGTCCATCTGTTTCACAATCGGCATAATCTATAATTTCTGATGCTCCAAAACAATGTTCTGTTGCAGGGATATAATAAGTGTCACAAGTTTCATCACAATCATCACAATAAATATACGCAACACCTATGTCTGTACAAGTAGGTTCTTCATCAACTGTATAGAATTTTTGCCAGTTATGGTCAACAGTATTAAGGGTTCTTTCTTGTGTTTTCTTACAAGACTTACAAACCCTAGTTTCTACACCTTCATCTAGACAAGTAGGAGCTACAGAAACTGTCCATTCACCGAAGTTGTGACCTGTAACTGTAACAGTACATTTTGCTACCTTTTTACTGCCATCCACCGTTTCAGCAGAAATTACTGCCTTACCGTTTTCTATACCTTTAACAATTCCACTATCGGTTACAGTGGCAACTTTATTGTTTGAGCTTTTCCACAAAACTTCCTTACAATTACCTTTTACAGTAGCCTTTAGTTTTAGACCTAGTCCTGCAGAAATTTTTGCTGACTTTTTATTTAATTTAATAGACTTTGCTTTGCTACTGTTGTTTACAACACATTTGCTATATACTCCACTACCGTCACCTGAGGTACATTTGATTACTGCACAACCTTTACCCTTTACAGTAACAACACCTTTTTTATTTACAGTCGCAATCTTCTTGTTAGATGACTGCGACTTTACAATTCTGTTATCGGCTTTAGTTGGTGTTACCTTTGCTTTTAATGTAACCTTTGTACCTTTTCTGCCGGTAATAAGTGTTTTGTTTAGCTTTATATTTTTTACTGCCTGTTTTACAGTTACAACACATTGTGCTGACAATTTACTGCCATCAGTAGATTTTACAGTAATTTTTACTATGCCTTTTCTTAAACCTACTACAACACCTTTTTCTACAGTTGCAATTCTTTTATTTGATGAAATCCATAAAAGCTTTTTGCTATTTGCATTTTTAGGATAAACCTTTGCAACTAATTTTACACTTTTATCTGACAAAACAGTAGCCTTAGTTTTGTTCAACATAATTTTCTTTACATAAACATTAGTATCCTTAACCTTAGGCAATGTATAAGTTGTTTCTTCCATTTCAGTTTCAGTAGGATAATCAACATATCTTGAACTTGGCTCTATATCATAATCATTAGTTGGTTCTTCAATATCAGAATTATCCTCTGTAGGAATTGTCACTTCATTATTATTTGTTTCTGTTGTTTCTGTATTATCAGTTGATGTTTTTATATTATTGTCATTATCATTATTGCTAACGGTAGTCACTTCAACACTACTTGGCTCAGTAAAGTTACTTTCGACAGTTGATGTTTCTTCTATAGTGTTATTCACTGTAGTTTCTGTTACAGAGTCAGTAGGTACAACAGGTATTGTATTGTCAGATTCAATAGGAACAAATGTAAAGTCATTTTTCTCAGCATACTGTTGTGCAGTTGAACCGTAATATCCTTTTATAACAAAGTCATCATTTTTGATAAATTCAGTAACCACACCATCATCATCAAAAACATATGAATAACCAAAAGGTTTATTCTCACTAACTTCATCATCAAAATTGTACTCAGTATTTGTAATAGTAATTTCACTTAGCTTAGGTGTGTCACTTAAAGAAATATTACCGTAACAGTCCCACATTGATGGAAAAGCAATTGCAGTTACATAATCAAATTCGCTATTAAGTTTACCTAAACTATTTCTAAATTGATTTTCTGAGAACACCTCATTAGTAGTATTGTATGCTACAACATAACCGTCAATTTCTTCAGGTACAGTAACATCTCCACCACTACCTAGATATGTAATAAGTGAAACTTTGTCATCTTGCAAAGTATAAAGATAGTCAACATCATCAGACTTTTTATATGTACCAAGTGAAGTAAAAGTAAAGTTACAGTTATTTGCATACTTTTCTACATTTGAACCGGTATATCCACTAATAGTAAAGCCTGAAACTCTGCTGTACTTATTAGTATCATCATTATACATATATCCAAAGGCATTTGCACCAACTCTGCTTACTGAGTTAGGAAGTGAAATCGACTTTAGATTTTTGATATTGCCGAAACCGTCACCATAAATTGCCTTTAGGCCATTGTCTATATTTATTTTAGTAAGTGAGGTACAACCGTCAAAAGCAAAATTTTCAACAACTCTTACACTGCTTTTAATATTAACAGTCTTTAGCTTTGCAAAATTAGTCACACCATAGCTACCTATAATCTGAACATTGTTGCCAATATTAAGTGTTTCCAAAGTAGTATTAATAACTTCATCATCATTTTCAATCTTTGCCAAAGATTCAACCTTTGTTACCTTATACCCATCAATAGTACTTGGAATTGTAAGGCTTTTGCTATTACCCAAATACTGAGTAATTGTTGCATTGTTAGTGTCATCATCTACATAGTAATAGAAGTTGCCACTTTTACTTTCTTCACCTGATGATTTTTCTATATTTATATTTTTTGCACTTACTGTAGGTGCAATACTAAACATAGAAACACATAGCAAAAATGCTAACATAAATGATGTTACCTTAGAACCACTTTTCATTTTTATAACCCCTTACTAAAACGCTATAGTGAATTTGTACAAAGCGAAAACCCACTAATTGTTGAAATGCTACATAAGATTTTTACTTTTAAAATAAAAATCTACTTTTTCATTCTGTTTAACTTTATTTTAGCACTTTTATATATAAATTTCAATAGATTATAAAAAATAATGTATAGTTTGTATGATTAATTTTAAACATAATGTAAACAAAAAGGCTACCAAAAAACTGTTAAAATATTTTACTGTCCCATTTTTTACCTTGACGATAATTTTATAAAATAGTAGAATTGTGGTAGTAATAAATAAAGAATTTAAATTATCAACATATAATAAAAACTAAAGGAGGTGGACTTATGTATCCAAAAAGCAAATGGGTTTCATTTTTTCTATGCTTATTTTTCGGTTGTTTCGGCATACACCGTTTTTATGAGGGCAGAGTACTTTTAGGCATTGTGTATTTCTGTACTTGTGGTATTTTTGGTATCGGTTGGATTATTGATATTTTTCGTTACCTCTTTAAGCCAAACCCTTATTACCCATAATCTGTTTTCTTAATTTAATACACCTATAACTAAAGCTGACACTACATAGTAATGTCAGCTTATTTTTATTGAGTAGCTTTTTCAATTTACACTTCTTATAAAAATTCATCTTCTATTGTGAACAGATAACTTGTAGAAAACCTATCTATTCTTTTCATACGGAATTCTTTGCATTTCCTTAGTAATGTTGTAAATAGCTTCAGAATATCAGGGTCACTAAAATCATCATACCCTATAATAATCTCATCTTACTACTTATGTAACACAAATTTATATTCTTTACCCTGAAGATACTTATACTTTTCATCATAGACTTTTTCCATCTGTAAAGTAACACTATCCTTATCATAATAGTAATGACCTTCAAATATATTTATATCTTCTACATTTTCATCATAAAATCTATCAGCAACTAAAAATCCCATATCCTCAGTTGCTTCATACTTAAATTCTTCATTTTTAATATAAAAATTACTTTCTGTAAATAAATCAGTAGGGAATGCCTCAGAAAAGCTGACTATCTTCATATCTTCATCGGCACATACCCATTCTGCTCTACATTCTTCTCCTCTTTCGGGAGGTGTAAAAAGTTCATTCATAACAAGCTGTACCATAGAAAAAATAGTAACCAAACACAATATTCCCGATACTGAAAGAAGAACAATAACTTTAGATTTTTTCATAATATCACACTTTCCAAAATCACTTTAAGATTTCTTCATCCCCAACATTACAACTTACAAAATAGGATTCTTTTCCATTTTTATAAATCTTAACAGTATCAATTTTATCGGTATTCTTATAGATATAACAATACTTATAAATTGACATAACATTACTTTTACTGTTCTTTGTTGAGTAGGAAAATATAATATTCTCTTTATCTTTCTTAGCACTAAAACTTTTTACTGAGTCTTGTGGTACAACAATTACAACTGCACTTTGACCCTTAGCCTCAATACGATAAGCTCCTTCTTTTGTAAAGTCATTGGTGTAGTATGTATTTATTTTACTTGCACTTATTTTTTCAATATTACTTTTAGTATCCACATTATTACAACCGGCAAAAAGCATAATTGAAATAACGGCAAGCACAATACACAGTAGTCTTTTCATAAAAACACCTACTTCAACATTTCTTTAGGGCAAATATCAGCATTTATATTATAGCAATGTCCATAATTATCAACTATTTTATAGTTACCACTTTCACATTTTACAAGTTCACCTAAAGAATAACTTGCCGGATAATCCTTGTAATGAATACTTATTGAATACAGAACTTCATCAGTTTTTGAAGAAGAATTTTTATTCTTTTTCCCATTAATTGTACTTAACAGATTTTTTATGCAAGTTTTATCCTTTATAATTTTATTTTCATCACCGTTATAAAGTTCTATGCTTTCAATACTGTTGTAATTATTTTCAGGATATGAACTACTTTCTTTGTGATAAAGTAAACTTCCCGAGTCACTTATAAAATCCACATTATTATCATTATCATAAATCCAAATATGAATTTTTGTTCCGTCATTTTCGATTACTTTTTCTTTATAACTACTATCATCAATTGACCAATCTGTAGTGGCAACATATTTTTCATTATTATAAGTAATAGTTGTCCTATCCATATCATTTAGTACATCAGAAACAGGATTACCACAACCACCTAATGTAAATAGTATTACTACAGACACTAAAAGTATAGTTATAAAGTTTTTCATAAAATCACCAACCAAATTTTCTTAAAGCATATAAATACCGGAACAATTATTTGATGGTTCCGATAAATTATTATAAAGTTTATTATATAGATTATCGAATTCTTTTGAATTTTCTCTTTTTTGCTTATCACTTACAATAATAAACCAAATACCTACATTATCCTCTGTTCTTTCATCATAACTACAAACAACAAAATCAAAGGAAAATACTTTATTTTCTGTTTGCACAAAAGCAAGACATTCATCATAATCGTAATTAGAACTATCATTTGTGTCATTATGGGCAACTGAATATTCATATTTTATTTTCTTGTGTTTAGTACTGTTATAAAATTTAATCAACTTTCCAATATCTTGATTTAAACTATTCTTATTTTTTTGAACAGTTTTACAAAACAGTTTTGTAATTGATTCTATATCTTTATTTTCAATACCATTTATAATTTGACTAATTTTCTCTTTACCTAAATCATCCTCCGGTGTGTCATCCCCTACCACATCTGATGAATTATAATTAGTGTTTCTAGTAGGAGTTACAACATCAATTGCTTTATCAACAACACTACAGGAACATAAGACACAAACAATTAATACACATAACAACAAATTTATTTTTCTCATTTTACCCCAACATTTCATTTTTTAATTAAAATTATTTATCCAAATCGTTAACATATTTCAAATCATTTATATCTTGATAAAAGTAATCATCATCAAATTTTATAGGTTTATCATTTTTATCAAGAAACAAAGCAAACCATTCCATCACTATATCTTTATCAATTTTTTCAAAGAAAATATATGCTTTTCTACCACTGTCATCAGTAATTTTACAATAATAATTGTATGTATCGGAATTATTAATTTCTCTAAAATCAGAAACACCATAATATTTATTGTAATCTTTAATGCAGAAAGCACCTGATTTAGAAGAAATTCCACTAAGTACCATTACATGATCTATCAAAATCGACATTTGCTTTTTAGTAAGGTTAACTGCCTTGATTTTCTGTTTAGCATTAGCAGAAACATAATTAATTTTTGCATCTTCATCAACCTTAGGATTTCCTAAATCAGCCCTAAATTCTTTTTCAGACTTCTCATTCAAATGTTGCCATCCACTTTTACTGTTAGTTGTTGTGGTAGTGATCGTAGTTTCTACCTTATTGGTATTTCTTGATACTTCATTACTGTTTTCACTTTTACAACTTACAAAAAGCAAAGCTACCGAAACAACTGCGACTAAAATTAACTTTTTCATAAAATCGCCCTTAATAAACGATGTTATCTATTACAATAATTATATCATTATATTTGCCAAAAATATATTATCATTTTTGCTAAAATTTACATCCTATTTACTGGCATATTGCTGATAGGGCTTTATCGTTACGATAACTGTCCTTTAGCTATAATCATTGCATAAATAACAAAATTTTCTGTCCTATTAATAATACTTTCCATAACCCGAAAGTGTTGCAAAAATTTTAATTTTTTTAAATTCTATTGTTATATAAATTTGGTTTTTTCAATTTTGTTTCTGCGTTATAATAAATTAGCTTTGCAAATTAGGGTTTGTGGTGCTAGATGTAAAGTGTTGAATTTTAGCAAATAAGGCTCCCTTGTGTAAAGGGAGCTGTCGCTCGTAAATTGGAAGAATGACAATTTACTCTTAAAGAGCGACTGAGGGATTGTTATGGTATATACTTTTTGCTATATCAATTTTATTCGATAGATATATAATAGGTTTTGTTTTCCTATCTAAATTTTATCTATCTATTACTGCCTACTAGACAATCCTTCCACCACTTCGTGGTCCCCCTTCCTTTACACAAGGAAGGCTGGATGGTTTCTATTAATTCTAAATATCTACCACACAACAAGGCAAGTTCTAGCACCACAAACCCCAATTTATCAAATTAATCTTTACCCACAAACAAAATTGAAAAACACATAGACAAAAGGCAAAAGCCTCACCATTATTACGGTGAGGCTTTTTTAAGAAGACAATCAGAGATTATCTTTGAATTAAAAATCTACGAATTATAAATTTAAAAATTAAAAAATCTATATTGTTACAGGGTTACGATTTATGGTTTTAGCAACCACAGCCACCGTTACAACCACAGCCACAATCATTTGAGTTGCCACAATTGCCGTTACCACCACAGAAGCCACAGCAGATAATGATTAAAAGAATAATCCAGCAACAATTTCCATTGCCAAAGCAGTTACACATTTGGGTTTCCTCCTTTCCGTTTACATTATATATTATTAGGAAAGCAGAAAAATGTGTTTACTTTTAGGCAGAAATTTTTCTTAAATTCCTGCCATTTTATTTATTGAGTCAATGTAGTTCTTCACATTTTTATTCATATTGGCAATCTTATTTTTTTCACGAACAATTGCCTTGGACTTTTTGATTAAAGTATAAAAGCCTTTGTGAATGTAGCAAAAGGGAAGTAACCATTTGTGATTAACAAGCACCTTGTACCTTTCTTTCATAGCGTCATAACCGATAAACCATGCATCACAAAAAAACTTGACTTTGTTGGTAAAGTAAAAACCCTTTTTCTTGGTGTCTTTAGGTGAAATCATTGACATTGCAAAGAATGTTTGTTCACCATGAGCACCACTGATATATACAAATCTTGAAAGTTCCATAAGTCTTTTATCTTGACTTTTATCTTCAAAAAACACCTGAGAAAGTTCCTTTACCGTTTCGTTAAAGTCAAACAGTCCTAACTTTTTCAGTTCACTGTTTAGGTAGGTATTATCAAAGGTCATTTTCTCATTTATAAGGTACATATCAAGAAAATATCTAACACCTACCCCACCCTTAACAAAGTGCTTATACAGATGATAAAGTGTATAAATATAGAAATCTTCATTATTTAAAAGATAATGAAACTTTGAATTTTCCTTTAAATACGCCCTATGAAATGACTTGTTAAAATAATCATAAAAGTTAGAGTCCTTAGGAGCTAAGGAAGAATGTAGCTCAATATGTACTGAATTTTTCTCATAACTAATATGATAGTCATTGCCTTTATTGGGCTTTTCAAAAGTTTTGTATCCTAGGCTTTCAAGGACTTTACAGGACTTTTCAAAATCACTATCTTTAATAAGAATATCAATGTCACCACTACTACGGTAATTTTCTACAGGATATAGCTTTTTTATCAAAATTCCCTTAACCGGTAAGAAAGAAACTTCATTATCCTCAAAAGCAGAATAAACCATTGTGGAATAAATTTCTTGCTTAGCCTCAATAAAAGTAAGTTTGCTGTAAACATCCTTAAATTTTCTTAAAACTTCTTTTGGTACATTAAAATCTTTAATTGAAAGATACACCATATTGGCAACTTTATGATGCATACAAAAGAGAAAAAACTTGCTCCAATCGATTTGAAAATCAGGTTGGGCAGGTTTTTTGTTCTTTATAAGTGATTGTAAGATGTTTGATAAATAATTACCATACTGTAGATAAAAGTCCATACTATCCCTTACTTTAATTATTTTTCAGAAAACTTTTTGTTGTATTTATTAATTCTCACTAAGTTTACAATATTAGCAACCAGTACAATTAACATAACTGCAACCAGAAGAATTGGCATAATCAAAAAATTAATATTATGTACAATACAATACCAAAGTTCCACTGCAGAAGCAATCAGTGCTACTGCTGAAAAGAATACACCAATAATTGCTATAACCTTATTTTTCTTCATAAATGCCATCTCCTCTAACTTAAACAATAACATATTTTTAACATATTTGCAACAAGATAAATGTAGAAAAAACTCTTGCCTATTAAAAATAATAAGCAAGAGCCGTTGATTTTGGAGGTATAATAAATGGTAGTTTTAGTTGGTAAGCTTCTTTTCTTTTATTACTATTGATGGTGTTGATAGGGAATAATCCCTAGTACATAATATACCGTCAAAGTAATTTTGCCACCGTTTTATTTTACAACTACCTTACATCTTGCATATTTTTTGCTACCATCCTTTGCAGTAGCAGTAATATAACAAGTACCCTTTCTCTTAGCAGTAACTTTACCCTTAGAGTTTACAACTGCAACATTCTTATTATTTGTACTCCAAGTAACTGACTTATTATATGCATTTGTTGGTGTACAAGTAGCCTTTAGAGTTAGCTTTTTGCCTCTGTTAAGTGCAACTAACTTTTTGCTTAGTGCAACTTTAGTAACAGTCTGTTTCTTAACTGTCACCTTACAAGCAGTTGTTAGCTTAGTACCGTCATTTGTTGTAGCAGTAACAGTACAAGAACCCTTTCTCTTTGCTAAGATTTTACCTATTGCATTTACAGTTGCTACCAAAGTATTTGAGCTTTTCCACTTAACACTTTTATCATCAGCATTAGTAGGTGTACAGGTAGCCTTTAGAGTATAACTTGAACCGGGTTTTTCAAGTCTGACAATATTTTTACTTGACTTAACATCAATAACCATCTGCTGAACCTTTACCTTACATCTTGCAAGTTTTGTAGTATCAAATTTTGCTCTTGCAGTAATGTAACAAGTTCCTTGACCCTTTGCTACTACCTTACCGTTAGAATCAACAGTAGCTACATCTTTATTGCTACTACTCCACTTAACACCTTTTTCTTTATCAGTTGTATACACAGTAGCAGTTAGCTTTTTGCTGATTTCTTCATCGTAATACTTAAAAGTATAGTTAGTGTTGCTTAGTTTTACCGGTTGAGCATATGATGAAGTGATAGTTTTGCCAAACCAGAAGTTAAAGTCAAAAGTACCACAAGCACTGCTTACACCGTCAATAACACCACTACTTGTTGACTGCCACATCTGATAAGTACCTTTATAATCACATTGTGAGTTATACTGTGCAACCCACTTATACCACTTTGAATTATTAAATGCCTTATCAGTTAGGTAGTTATTCCACCAATTAAGGTTAGCATAGATGCCCACCTTATAACCTTTAGCAGTAATTGCATTACAGAATGTTTTAGCAATTGCACCTCTTGTAGCACTGTTAGTACCGTTTAACTGGCTATTGTCTTCCATATCAAAATAAACAGGAAAATCCAGCTTCAAACCATTTATTAAACGAAGTACATGGTTAGCCTCAGACTTAGCCATTGATGTGTTTACTGCATAGGAATAAATATACACACCAAAAGGAATTTTGTTGTCAATACAGCCCTGAACATTCTTCTTGAAGTATGTATCATCTTGATATGTATAGTTATCACCATAACCAACACGAATAATAGCATAGTCAACATCACTTTTAGCAACCTTTGCCCAGTTAATGTTACCATTATGTTCACTAACATCAATACCCTTCATTGTTGCACCTTTGATAACCTGACCGTAGTCATTTACAAAACCCTTTGAGGTTCTTTTCCAAGCATTGCTACTCTTAGATGCACCGACACTTTCAATACCCCTAATTGGCAAACCATTCTTATAACGCCAAGAGTTTAGTGGTTCGGCAAATTCATTACTTTGCTGACCTAGTGTTGCACCACAAACTGTGGCAATGGTAGTAGCAAACAAAACTACTGTCATAATAACGCATAATAATTTTTTCATCAAAATCCTCCCTATAAATAAAAATCACTCTTATATATAATTATACCATATATAATAACAAAAGTGTAACAAAATTATTAATATTAATTAATAATCTACATATTATAGAAAATTTTGATTTTACATATTTTGGACAAAAGGAAAAAGCCCTCTCATAAGATAAGAGGGTCTTCCCAGAAAAAAGAACATTATGAAATATAACAAAACAATACAAAAGATTGGAAAAAGCTTTTTGAAGTTTTTTGAGAGTTTTTGCTCTCTTAAGATGTTTATATTCTATCATTATTGCACAGATAATGCAAGGCTTTTTTCTTCGATTATTACTTTTTATACAATTTTTTAATAATATATGAATATTATATTAATATTCTGTTCACAATTAAGCACATTGCACAAAACATTTTCATCATTATTCACTATAATATTGTATTTCATTTGGCATATTGCACAAAACATTAGTCATTTTCACTACAGTTTTACACTTGAAAACAATTTAATAACAATGTTAACTATTTATCAAGGTATTAATTAGCCATTTTATATAAACATAATTAAATATTATATTAGTCAAATTGACAATAATATCACTTTTTCCACTAAAAAAGTCCAACTATATAGTCGGACTTTTCAAAATCAATCATCTTTTCTGCAAAGTAAAGAACAGTCTTGGCATTTTTAGAATTACTTTGCCGTATTTTTGTGTTGGTAATAGCTTTTCTAATCCTTTCTGTAGCACAGATAAGAATTCTGTTTTTTTCATCATTTATAATTTTTAGATTTCCAAAGGATTATTGTTACAATTTTATTATTCTAAAAAAAAGTGACAGTACATACTGCCACTTGCGTAAATTAAAATTTTGGTGGTAAAAAGTCAGGTTTCAACGGTTGTGGGAATTCGGGACTATCCTTAGTCATTTCTCTTGCTTTCAAGAAATCTGCAACCTGATAAAAGTCATTTACATCTCTATTCCATTGTTTTCTGACACTTTCAGAAACCTTTGATGGTTTAAAGCCTAAATCTTCTACCATATATTTTTCCATCAAACCGGTTACTTTTTTAGCACCACTATAGTTTAAATGATGACCTGCATCTCTTGTATCGGTTTTCCAAGAAAAGTTAGGCAACCATTTATTTAAATTCATATCAAAGTCATAATACTTTATGTTATATTCCTTTGCTAGTTTAGCAACAAAGTTGTGCTTTATTTTGTTCCAAGCATTACCCTGAGGCATATTCAGAAGAACAACATTGCAATTATTTTTCTTACAAAGGTTATAAATTTTCTTAAAGTAAATCTCACCTTCATCAGCAAAACAAGCTCTGTCTTTGCTTTTCTTGCCATGTGTACCGTTGTATGAAACAGTTTTCATAGTAAGGTTATAACCTTTATAAATACTGCGAATTTTGTTTGGATGATTAGAAACAAAGTCCCTAAAGGTTAAATTTTTCCATGATCTTTTGTACTTCATAATTGGGAAAAAATTATCCAAAGTACCACCGATTTGGTCATTTATAAAACCTGCAATTTCCTTTGTATCATCAGTAAAATAGTCAAAGCTATCACTTTCGGTTTCCACCATAAACTGACTTTCAACAAATACTGTCTTAGGTGACTGAGTCTTGAAAGCTCTTTTTAGGTCAAAATAAGCCTCTTGTGGTTTCATAACTGCATAGCTTAGGTTGTATGTAGTAATCTTCTTATCCTTCCAAATCTGCATAGGATTTATTGAATGAAAGATTGATGAGTCACCAACAAACAAAGCATCAATAGAATTGTCCTCTTCAGCATCATAAGTCTGCCAAAATCCATTTCTAACAGGATACCTCTCTACATTTCTTACTGTTAATACATAACAAAAATAATAAAGCAATCCAACAAATATTAGCATAAAGCAAATACTTCTAATAATTATACAACAATTTTTCTTCATAACCTATCTCCTAAAACTGTGCATAAATTGCTGCAGCTCCACCATATCCAATACCATAAGCACCAAGGATAATAGTTGAGAACAACAAGAAGTAATAAACAAGCCATCTGATAACAAAGTTATGTTCGATTAGCCACATACGAATATCAATGCCTTTTTCCTTAATAATGCCAACCAGTAACATAACCACAAACCCAACGGCTAATATAATACCGTCTTGGATTTTTATAATTGAACAAAAATCCATAAAGTTGATTGAAGTAAACATTTTGCCAAACAGTTTGCCAAATTCAACAAGTGTGCTACTTCTAAACAGTAGCATACCAACATTTACAATAACAACTGTTCTTGCAACCTGAAATACAGAGTAGCCTTTGCTTTCTTTATTAATATGTAGCTTCTTAGCCAGTTTATCTGTATAAGGTTCGGTAAATTTACCCAGCATCATCAGTACATAGTAGTAAAGTCCATAAACAATATATAGCCAACTTGCACCATGCCACAAGCCGTTACAGAACCACACAAAGAACAATGTATAGGCTATTGTGATAAAGCCAACAATATGCTGACTTTTGATATGTTTCTTTGTAAAGGTATTTACCTTCTTAAAGTGACCTGAAAGGCTGACAGGATAGAACACATATTCCTTTAGCCATGCACCAAGGGAAATGTGCCATCTTCTCCAGAATTCATCAATAGACTTTGAGAAGAATGGTTGCTTAAAGTTCTCTGCAACCTTAATGCCAAACATTTCAGACACACCACTGATAATATCAATACAACCTGAAAAGTCTGCATATAGCTGAAAAGTATACAGTACCATACCGATAAATACTGCTGTACCGGAATAGTTATCTATCTTTACAAATGTTTTAGGTAGGAAAAATCCTATTCTGTCGGCAATTACTAGTTTCTTAAAACAACCGTACATTACAAGAATAGCACCACGCCTTATCTTGTCATAATCAAACTTATGAGGTGTTCTAAACTGCTTGTCAAGGTCACCGTATCTGTCGAAAGGACCTTCTACAATATGTGGAAAATAACAAACAAACAGTAGCACCCTTAGTGGGTTAACTTCTGCTTTAATAGTACCTCTGTACACATCGGTAATGTAACTGACAGACATTAGTGTGTAGTAAGAAATACCAAGTGGCAACAAAATATTAAACTCAGGTAATAAATCTTTTAAAGTAAAAATACTTGCAATTCCGTTGACAATACCACCAAGGAAGTTGCAGTACTTTGTCAAAACCAAAACTGCAATTACAACTACAACACAAAGAATCAGAATTTTCTTCTGCTTTTTCTTTAGTTGTTCTTTCAGTACTTTTCGTTCAGGTTTTGGAAGTTCTTTTTTCTTTTTAGCAAATTCATCTTTGTATTTTTGTATTCCCTTTGCACCAAAATATATTACTGCAGTAGTAAACAGCATATATAAGGTTAGCAATGCACTTGAAGTAACAAAGAAAAGTAGTGATGCGCTAAGCAACGCTACCCATTGATACTTTTTAGGAATTAAGTAATATACAACAAAAGTTACACTAACAAATGCTAAAAAGACAAGGGAAGTAATTTCCATATATTAGTCTTCATCCTCTAGTCTTTCTACCATTTTTACAATAGCATCAACTGTATTGAAGTTTTCAGGTACAAGGTCTGTTACCTGAATTTCAATGTCAAATTCATCATTAAGCTCACCAACAAGCATAACAATATCCATTGAGTCAAGTAGTCCGTCATCAACAATCGCAGTTGCATCCTTAAAATCTACATTTGGTTTTACTTTTGCTAAAATTTCTAATACTGTTTCCATAATAATTCTCCTTAAAGTTCTTTATAATTTTTAGTAAGATAGTTTCTGTCAATTTTTCCGTTAGCATTTTTAGGAAGTTCCTTGACTCTGATAATTTTGTCAGGATACATATATGATGGAACTTTGTTCCTTACTGCATCCATAACCTTGTCACTATCTTTTGATTTTCCTTCATAAACAAGTGCCAAGCAGTTATCCTCTTTGTTAAAGATACAAGCACAACCCTTTACACCGTCAACACTGTTTGCACCGGCCTCAATTTCTCCAAGTTCGATTCTGTAACCACTTCTCTTAATCTGAAAATCTTTACGAGAAATGTATATAATCTCACCCTTATCATTCATCTTAACAATATCACCGGTTTTGTATACTCTTTCAGGATAATACTTGTTAAGTGGATTTTGTACAAAAGCCTCAGCAGTCTTTTCAGGATTACCGTAGTAACCATCAGCCATAAAGGTTGTTCGAGCATAAAGCTCACCTTCTTCGTCAACACCGGCCTCTGTGCCATCTTCTTTTACAATAAACACCTGACAGTTATCACAATGAATACCGATAGGCAAACTTTCATCATTGGCAAATTCCCTGTTTACTCTATAGAAAGTACAAATATCAGTTGTTTCTGTAGGACCAAATAGGTTTGCATATATAATATCATTATCAAGACTTTTTATCCAGTAGTTAAGTTGTTTTGTTGGCATAACCTCACCGGCAAAAAGTACAGTCCTTAAATATTCAGGCTTTGCAACATCAAACACCTTCCAGTTAGAAAGAATTGAAATTGCAGTAGGTACCCAATAAATTGTATTGACTTTCTTTTCATTTAAGTAATTCACAAGATTTAGTGGGAAAGAAAAATACTTCTTTGGAATAATATTGTAAGTACAGCCACACTTAACTGTAGAATAAAAGTCGGTAACTGACATACTAAAGTATAGTGGTGTTTGGCTACCAAATGAAGTATTTTCATCAAACTTAAATTCTTCAGTTACCCAATTAATATAGCTAATCAAGGCTCTGTGGCTGATTACAGTTCCTTTAGGCATACCTGTTGAACCACTTGTAAATAGGATATAGGCAATATCCATATCAATCATATTACTTCTAACGCTATCAAGACCATCATTATCAACAGTATTTTCAATAGCCTCTTCATAGACAACTATTGTTTCATTACTGCTAACCTCATTAGCCAACTGTAAAGAAGAATTATCGGTTAAAATAATAGGTTCATCAAGTGAAGAAAGAATGTTTATAATTCTATCCTTAGGTGAATGAACATCCACAACAACATAAAAGTTTCCGGCATAAAGTGTACCCAACATACTGTCAATACAGTTACAGTTTTTATCAATTAAAATTGCTACTGCTTTTCTGTTGCCATACTGTAAAAGTGAAGTACCGATTTTCTTTGACTTTTCCATAGTTTCTGAAAAAGTAGAACATCTGTTTTCATCAGTAAAGCCGACTTTATTAGGAAATTTTTCAACTGTATGTTCAAAAAATTCTAACACATTTTTCATTATGTTCCTCCATAAAATTTACAACATTCGACTTATAAACCTCTCGTTACCTTAACCTATTTTATTTTAAAAAACAAATTATGTCAATAAAACTGGTTAAAAAATAACCTTATCTTACAATATTGTCATAAAACATAGAATATTATATATTTATCGTCATTATCAGTGGTAAAATATTGAATAAAATCTATATAATATAAAGCTACTCTACACATATATAAAACGATTTATATTGCAAAAAAAGTGCATTTATTTTAAATTTTTCAAAAAAATTTCCCCTACCAAACTAAGTTAATAGTTAGTAAAGGATTTTTTGCTTTTTAAATAGTTAATATCACTAAAAGTTATTTATTTTTTGTCATAAAGCACCTACTTTTATAATATAAATTCTACTTCACAATTTAGGAAAGTATCATTACCATCATATAAAAATACAACACAATTTTTCATATCGGAAGTTGGGACTCGCTCATATATTTGTCCATTAATCTTCGCTTTATCAAAAACAATATTAGGAATTGACTCAACTACAATTACCCTATATTTAGTACTTGGAACTCGGAAATCATCAATAATTTTTCTTTTGTTATCCATCAATATAGCTCACTCTTTTATAATAGGAATTCACTTATTATTCAACCATTATATTTTTCTGTTCATGCACAAAGCCCTTACAATTAGGGTCTTCACAATGAAAATAATTCACAAAATCTCTCTTTGAATAAGAAACATCATAATAATGTTTATGGCAAGTATGACACAATATCTTTTCACCTTTTCTAAGTCTATCAATATCGCTTAATTCTGTCATAATAATACCTCTATAAAATTAATAATCAATCTTCAACATATGCCTACCGGTTTTCTTAAAATAATCTTCATCAGCTTTCTTAGCCTTAATCTTTATTTCTTCTGGTGCATCTTTCTTTATACTTCTAAAGCCATTCTTTGGTAGTGTCATCCATATATAAAACTTATCAAATTTTCCTGTCATAACATTACCTCAATTACAAAACCAAAATATTAGGTGTGAACCTTACAATACTTTTACAGTTTGGACAATAAAATTCTAATGAATTACTAATATCTTTAGTTGCAGAAATATAAAAATCCTTCTTACATTCTAGACAAATAATTTTATCACCACTTTGCAATTTTTCTATTAGTGATTTTTCATTGTTCATATCGATTCAATATTCTCTTCTGTTGTCAATAGTTCGATTATTAATTTTTCTATAAAAATAATAGATAAAAATTAATAATCAATCTTAAGCATATGCCTACCGGTTCTCTTAAAATAATCTTTATCAGCTTTCTTAGCCTCAATCTTTATTTCTTTCGGTGCATCAGGCTCTATTCTACGGCTACAATTATGGTCAAGATATGACCATTTCAAAAATTTATTAAATTCTTCTGTCATATTAATATTCACCCTTTATGATTCAACAATTTCAAATAATTCAGGTGGATAAAGATAATCTTCACCACTGTCATCAATAATTATATACCAATCTTTTTCAATAGAAATTACATCATATATAATATTATGAGTAAGCACTAAAAAGTCGGTTTCTCCTATATACTTAATCTTCAACAACAATAAATTCCTCTTTCGGATACAAATAATCCTCATCAGTTTCATCAATAACCCTATAAAAAGGTCCTTCTTCACCTAGACGCTCATATACCTTGCCGTTAATAAGTTCTAATGGGTGGCTAATCTCACCTATATATTTTACTTTCATATTATCATCACCCTTTAAATTCAGAATTCTATAATTACATTAAATACCTAATGTAGCAATAAAACATATCTAAAGCAAATGCTCAATATCAACTAATATTTTCTTAATTTCTTTAGCTAATTCTTTTTACTGTTTTTCTAAATAACCCGACCAATCAGGAGTAACAGCAAATAACTTACTGATAAGTTTCTTACCGTTTACATAATCATTTTTAGCACCAAGTTCAATATATTTTCCTAAATATTTCACTGTACATACAAACACCTTAACTATCGTTAAAAATAATGTAAAATCAGCTTATGTAAACATTAATAAAAATCAAATAAATATTATCTTACCTATATTTTATCATTCTAAAAAAATAACGCAATGCCAAAAATGGGACTTATCTCAGAAAATCAAAATTTTTAGCAACAAAAAATAAATTAAAATTTATGAAATTAAGGTTCAAAGGTGTAGGGTTTTTCAGCAAAATTTATTATATGAAACTTTCTCAAAGTTCATATTATCAAATCAAACTTCACCTATAACTGGTTTACTTTGACAATTACTCAACTGATACCTTGAAACAAATTTTCTCTAATCAGAACTTCTCCTATGTAGATATTTGAAATTTGCACAGATAAAAAAACTTCTCTCTCGATGAGATATTCCCTTACTAAGGGAAATGTCCAGTAGGGATAAAGGGTTTGCCGTTTTCGCAGAAAAAGTATCACCGAATGGTAACAAAGGAGTGTTTAATATTTTAAACTTGTTTAAAATATCATCATAGAAGAAACTATCCATTATTTCTAACTAGAAAGTATAAAAAATATTTTGAGTTACCGTTGTAGGGTCCAACATTGGTGGACCGAGCAAACTAATCTTCAGATAGTTACTTTGCCCTATGTAGATATTAAAAATTAGCACAAACAAAAGCCTTCCTTGTGTAAAGGAAGGTGTCAGCGAATGCTGACGGATGGATTGTCACGGTAGACAGTATTCTCTAGATAAAATATGTACGCGGAGATAAGAGTCACCTAGAATAAAAAAGAAAGATGTAATTAAAAAATCAAATTAAAGTACTCCCCCAACTTACTAATGCATAGAGGAAGTTTCCTACCACGCTTGAAAGTTACACATCAGAATTAAAGTATCTGATGAAATCCACTCGCAAAAAGTAAGCAACCAAAAATAATGAATAGTATTAAGTTAGATAAATGATTGATAGAAAACAAAACTATGCAAATTAAAAAAATCGCAGACCAGCCAAGTTGGATTCTATGGGATAAACAAAAACAGAGTAGCTATTGCTACTCTAACACATAAGACTATTAAACTAATATAACTAAATAATATTTATTTCCCCAACTTACTTTAGCTTAGAGGAAGTTTCCTACCACGCTTGAAAGTTACACATCAGAATTAAAGTAACTCATCAAATCCCCTCGCTAAAAACAGTCCACCGGACTGTTTTCTTTACGCTCGCCTTCGAGCCCACTGATATATATAGAGGAAACAAACGAAAAAAACGAGCAACCAAATGGTTACTCGTTTTCTTTGGCTCCCCCAACTGGGCTCGAACCAGTGACATCATGATTAACAGTCATGCGCTCTACCGACTGAGCTATGGAGGAATATATAACCCTGCATCAAAAGATACAGGGTAATGTCGGCGTTACCTATTTTTCCGGGAGGCTGCCCTCCCATTCTACGCCGTCCGTTCCGCGAATAACCACTATACAGTGATAACCTTCATTTTTAATATATTTGTTTGCAATTGCAAAGCTCACATTTTCATTGTTGTCATCATTAAAATTATATGCTTCAATATCACGGTAATTATATTTTTCGAAAGAGTTTTTAAAGTTTTCAGAAATACCTGTCCTCGCATTTTCATAATTTTCAGCATCTACGCTTTTGCTACTCGCCGCGACGGTTTTTGAATCGGAATAAACGGCTACAGATAAATCGCGGGTTTCAGTATAAAGCTCGTTTGAATATTTCATTCTCGCAATCTTTTCGGATTTTCCTATTGCTCCTGCAGCACCAGTGAATTTACAGTCTAAACCCAAAATTCCCTCATTATCGCAAAATCCGTACAACATCCCTGCGTCATCGCTTATGTCAAGGTTGTAATTACCGCCGTTTTTCCAATTAACTTTAAACGAAATATTGTATTCGTAATCTGATGAACTTGCCCAAACTCTATCTTTTTGGATTGTACCTGAAATTTCTTCGGAATACGACGTATTACCGTCAACAAAAAATGTAGCAGTAAAACTTTGATTATCATAATTTATTGTTTTTATTACTAAGTGAATAGTATAGCCGCTTTTCTTGCGTGTATATTCGCAACCAATAACTCTGAATTCACCTGTTGCGTCACCCATAGCATAGCTTGCTGTAGGTATAAATGTGGCCAGTAACATTAATATCAAAATAATACATATAATATTTTTTATTTTTTTCATTTCTTATCTCTTTCTATTTTTGTAGCACTTTTATAAAATAATTTTACAAATTAAAATTTATCAATAATGTAAACAAAAAGATAAGCCAATGTTTCAGCAGTCCACGGATAAGTAATTCTTAACAAAAAAAGTAATAAAAGGGTAAAAAAATTGATTTTCTTTTTTAAAATCATAAATATATTCAGTATGATATATACAGCAGGAAATGCAACTGAATAAATCCATATAAATTCTGTAGGACTATTTGAAAACCAAAAGAAAATTCCCTTATAAGTAACAGCAGAATAAAACTCAGCAATAAAAAGAACTATAGAGAAAACATATAATATTATTTTTATTACACCCAGACCTTTTAAATATTCAAACAATCCTTTAAAATAAGTTTTAGTTTTCTGTTTCATACAAACTCCTTTAATGTCTAACTCAAGGTGATTTCTTCCAATTATATTTATAACATATTTACATTTTGCCTGCAAGAGCATTTATATATTATAAAATATAATGCGTAATTTTAAGAACATGAACTTCTCCTTTATCGAAAGAATAATAATAAAAAAATATAATATAAATAAGTCCGAAAGAAACACGCCGAAATACGACTTACTAATTCTTTACATAATGACGTTTAAAATATCGCAGATTTTTGGCTTGTAAAAAAAGAATTTGAAAAAAAATCCCAAATCATAACCACCCGTCAATGATATGCACCCCAAAAGTTAGATGCTTTTTGGGGGGTGCATATCAAACAGGTTGTTTCTTGTATGCTTTTCAAGCAAACCTGCTAAAGACATAAAAAAAGCAAGTCAATTAAGACTTGCTTTTCGTGGCTCCCCCAACTGGGCTCGAACCAGTGACATCATGATTAACAGTCATGCGCTC